>Ga0213870_1000488_pt1 | contig 18485 bp, 22 predicted proteins | sample WICALVC2017_Meta_FD_160119 | JGI IMG/M metagenome (GOLD analysis project Ga0213870, IMG submission 160119) | Freshwater microbial communities from subterranean cave lake in Wind Cave National Park, South Dakota, United States - WICALVC2017 | ecosystem: Environmental > Aquatic > Deep subsurface >... | reverse complement strand
TGCCAAAAACCATGATGTAAAAAAGCAGACAGATTGCCCTCTGATGCAAGCCGCTCCATGGGTGCTCTCTCCCAGACGGTCTTATCGTCATCAATATAATCAATAACCTTTGGCGAAAGAACAAAGAACCCCCCATTGATCCATCCACCGTCGCCCTGAGGTTTTTCTTTAAAATTGGTGATTTTATTCTTCTCTATGCTAATCGCACCGAAACGACCGGGAGGTTGAACGGAAGTTAATGTCGCCAAGGTATTCTGGCTCTTGTGAAAATCAATCAACTTGCTAATATCAATATTACTGACACCATCCCCGTAGGTAAAACAAAAATCATCGCTGTCAAGATATTGGCTGACACGTTTAAGCCGTCCGCCAGTCATCGTCTCTTCGCCGGTATCAACCAAAGTGACCCGCCACTGTTCAGAATGATTTTGATGTACTTCCATCTTATTATTGACCATATCGAATGTAACATCCGACATGTGAAGAAAATAATTAGCGAAATACTCCTTAATTATGTAGCCCTTATACCCACAACAAATGATGAAATCGTTAATGCCGTAGGCAGAATATATTTTCATAATATGCCAGAGAACTGGGTTTCCGCCCACTTCAATCATCGGTTTAGGCTTCAGGTGGGACTCTTCACTGATTCGCGTCCCCAGACCTCCGGCTAGAATGACTGCTTTCATATCCTAATCTTACAATGCAACATGCCCATATTGCAAATAACAGACTTCCTCCGCATCCACGCGCTTTCTTGACCCATTTCTTTCTCTACTGTAATATATGGCACCGTGGTACGACTCCTTGATCGCTATCTTTTTAAAGAAATTCTTTCGCCTTTTCTGTTAGGCGTTGCACTCCTTACATTCTTAATGCTTCTGAATCAGCTTCTAAGGCTTACAGAATGGGTTAGCGACAAAGGGATTGGTTTTCTCACCGTTGCAAATCTTTTTGTAAAACTACTGCCTTCTTTTTTCCTTTTAACAATCCCAATGGCAACTCTTTTTGCCGGAATTCTTGCCTTTAACAGATTATCATTTGACCATGAGGTTACGGCGTTAAGCGCATCTGGAATCGGGTTATCCCGCATACTTCGGCCTGTTTTTATTTTTGCAGTGATGGCCGCCCTGCTCACCCTTCTGATGGGGACACTTTCTTTGTATTGGGGAAGCGGGTCTTTTAAGTCCATTGCAATCAAGATGTTAAAAGAAAAGATTGGTGTTGGATTGGAAACAGCCCGTTTCACAGAGATATTTCCCGGACTCATCATCTACGCAGAATCCATCACAGACGCAACAAAAATGGAGCGTGTTTTTATCTATGACGGGAGGTCTCCGCAACGCCCATCACAGGTCATCGTTGCCAGCAAGGGATTTCTTATCAACAGCGGTGATACCTTCGGGCTAGAACTGCAAGATGGGGCAATCTATACTCACAATGAGAGCATAGATCAAAGAATCTCTTTTGGCTCTTACTCTCTAAAATTACGTTCACCCCTCGCTCAAAACGCCGCCATCCAAGACGACCAAAATCAGGCACAGTTACAAAAGTCTATTCAAAGAAAATATTCCCTCTCCTATGCCTCTTTTCTATTTTGTTTTTTGGGTGTTCCTCTGGGGATACTCTCTGGGAAAGGAGGTCGTTTGGGGCCTTTTGTCATTGGCATTGCGATGATTTTGTGCTACTACGCATTGTACAATCTGGGAGATTATTTCTTCCCAGAAAACGGAATGGCCATTTGGGTGCCGAACATGGTCATAACCCCTATTACGATATTCACATTTATTTTTTACAAAGACAAAACGTAACATGTCTATTCTGCCCAAATATATTCTGACCGAATATTTAAAATTCCTCTTGATCCTGCTTGCCGCCCTATTGGTGATTTTTTGCACGATTTACTTTTTAGAAAGAATAAATTGGTTCTCGCAACGGCAAGTCCCATTTTTTTTAATCGTAGAGCATTTATTATTAAGACTTCCTAAGATGGTTTCAGACCTCATGCCACTCGCACTTTTTTTATCCTCTTTGCTTACTTTAGGAACGCTGGCAAAAAATAATGAGATCATTCCGATGATGAGCGCAGGGATTAGTATTGTCGCGATTACCGCCCCAATCCTTCTCGTAGGCTTGGCAATGAGCGGTATTTTCTTCTTTCTAAATGGATCGGTTATCCCCTCTGCCTATAAGGCGGCGCGGGTTGTACAGAAGGAGTGGATCGAAAAAAAGGGAATGGGAGGAACCCTTTTGCAAAATAAAATTTGGATTCGTCTAAACGGAAAAACACTCCTTTATACACGATTGGTCGATGCAAAAAAAAATAGAATGCACGGCGTCCACTTTTATTATTTGGGTAGCGAGACCCCCATTACGGCAGAGATAGAGGCCGAAACACTCCATCACGAAAAGGGCCGATGGATTTTATCAAACGGTGTTGATATACGTCATGAAAAAGACGGAACCACTTTGCGCACACCCTTTTCGCGAAAAGAGATACAGATTGGAAAAACACTGTTGGAGATGCAACAGATCGAGGTCGAACCAGACGAGATGACCTATGCGCAACTCGAATCGTATGTGGATCAGTTAAAAAAGGATGGATTAAATAGTACCCGGCATCAGGTCGATTTGGGTCGAAAATATGCCTTCTCGTTGTCTCATTTGATTGTGGTTTTTTTAGGCATCACCATCGCATTGCGATATTTGCAACAAGGCGGAATCTCAAAAAGTGTTCTTGTGGGTCTTGTTATTTTCCTGCTTTATTGGCTGTCTATTTCAGTCTGCCTCTCCATGGGTAAAACGGAGGTACTCACTCCCGTGCAGGCTGTCTGGGGGCCACATATCCTATTTCTTCTGCTGGGCGGGTATCCGTTTTTCCATCTGCATCGGGCAAGCTCCTGAATTAAGGTTCATGCGTAACTTGGTTTTAAATAAATTATTAAATCTCCTCTATCCGCGAATGTGTATAGAATGCAAGCAGGATATAGGTTCAGAAGCGAAAGACAGTATCTTTTGCGGCGATTGCAAAACTGCCGTCGTAAGGCTTCCCGATAATCTCTGTTTTACCTGTAGTGCCCCTTTTGTCTCGTCAGCGGCGACCTCACATTCTCCGTCTCATTGTTGTGAGGTGTGTCGTGAAAATCCCCCCCTCTTTTCAAAAGCAATCACTCCGTTTCTGTATGAAGGCCCCTTGGCAACTGCAATTTGTCAGTTCAAATATCAGAAAATGCCTCATTTGGCTACCCCGCTCGCAAGGCTCATGGTAAATGACCTTTCAAAAATCTCCGTCGATTACATCATGGCGATTCCGCTTCATCCCACCCGCCTGCGAAGCCGTGAATTTAATCAATCGCTCCTTTTAGTAAAACAAATTGGCATTACCCTTTCCCGCCCTTATTTCATAGATACAATGATCAGAACCCGAGAGACCTCGCCCCAAGTTGGATTATCAAAGAAAGAGCGCGATGAGAATATCAAGGGGGCCTTTCGTGTAAGGCAATCTGATGAAGTCAAAGACCGGCGGATTTTACTAATTGATGATGTCTATACTACTGGGGCAACGCTGAAAGAAGGGGCGAAAACCCTGATGCACGCGGGGGCAAAAGAAGTAATCGTAGCCACGGTCGCGCGGATGGTGCTTTCCTAGTTCACAACACGGTTGGATCAATTTCACTAAAGTTCTGGATTGATATAAAACGACTTGAATCCCCCCGATCAATCCGACTGCTGGCATAACTCTTATACACAAGATGTTTTATTCCAAACGCCTGTGCCGACATGAGGACTTCTTCATTATCGTCTACGAACAAAGAACGTTCCTTGTCAAAACCAACGATTTTTTCCGCCGCCTCCCAATAGCCCCGCGCTTCCTTTGGGAAGCCGACATCGCTTGCGGAAACGATTTTTTGCAGATAGGGTCGAAGGGGAATTTTTTTAAGTTTTATTTCAACGGCTTTTGCGTGCGCATTGGTTAATAGGGCCACTGGCTTTCCAGCGCATTTTAGAAATTCCAAAAAAGGGAATACGCCTTCGTGCACAGCAACGCGGTCGGCAACCGACTCTTTCAACGCAGGGATATCAATACCGAACCGATCAGACCAGTAATGAATATCGGTCCAGACCAATTTCCCCTCCTGCGCTTTGTACTCTGCGTGGATTTTGGCTTTCGCATCTTCTATGGAAACTTGATTTAGTACTGCGTATTGTTCGGGAATATATTCTTCCCAGAAATAATCATCAAAATATTTATCAAGGAGCGTGCCGTCTAAATCCAGCAGGACAAAGTCGATGGATTCCCATAAAATTTTTGTTTTCCCACCCTTGCTCACAATCATAGGGCGAAGTATACCACCCTTGTTTGGGAAGTGAAACCGACAGACTCATTCCCCTATTGGAATAAACTCCGACAAAGAAATGTTTGCATTTGAATAGCCTAGTCTATATACTGGTCTATATAAAACAACACATTATAGAGGAGAGTATGAAAACCGAGATTGGATCGTACGAAGCAAAAACACGACTCTCACAATTGCTACGACAAGTAAAGGAAGGGCAGAGTTTCATCATTACAAATCGCGGAGAAGCGATTGCTGATCTTATTCCAAGTGCTGGCGTAAAAAATAGAGATAAGGTTGCGGCGGTGCAAAAGATTGCGGCCTTTATGCTGAACAATCCAGTACGCGGGGTCAACATTAAGAAACTCATTTCAGAAGGACGCGCATGAATTTCGTGCTGGACAATTCTGTTGTCATGCGATGGTTTTTTGGTGATGGGAAGCCAAACGAGATTGCCTATGCCAGAGCCGTTTTAAATGCCCTGAAACAAGACAGCGCACTTGTGCCAGTAACATGGGGGCTTGAACTCGCAAACGTGATTGCCCGAGGGGAAGCGCAGGGCGTGATATCAGAGGCGCGCAGTGGGATGTTTCTTGAGATGCTTGAAGGAATTGATATTACAGCAGACGAAGCGACTTTCTCTCATGCCCTGACAAATACCCTTGCGCTGTCTCGCCGCTATCGCCTCTCTGCTTATGACGCTTCCTATCTTGAGCTTGCATTGCGTGAAGGGATAGCACTCGCAACGCTTGATGAAGCGTTACAAAAGGCCTCTAAGAAAGCAGGGGTGAAGCGATTTATGGCCGATTCATGACAACCGCAAAAAAATACGATCTGGTGATAATCGGCGGGGGCGGCGGGGGTCTGCTCCTCGCCATCCTGCTGGGGAGAAAGGGGATTCGCGTTGCACTGTTAGAGCAAAAGACAACGATCACCTATCCCCCTCGCGGTGAAATGATTCAGCCCGGGGGCTTAAAGATATTGGATGACGTCGGTCTCTTAAAGGGGCTTGTTGCCCTTGATCCGCATCAGAATCGGTATGTTCATTTTTATCAATCTGCGGGGAATCGTATTTGCACTATCGACTACCAGCGACTTCTACCCCCCTATAACTATTCGCTTATTCTGCTTCCCCAGATCGTTCAAGATTTGCTTTTTAAAGAAGTCGCCACCTTGCCCAATGTTGAAATAATATGGGGTGCGAAATTTGAGTCTGTTTTAAGAGAGGACAGTGCTGTCACTGGAATAACGTGCGAGCATGAGGGGTATAAAAAAGAAATTCATGCTCCTGTTGTTGTCGGTGCGGATGGCGCGGCGTCTCTTTTCCGTTCCGCACTTTCTATTCCGTATCATCTTCATCATTATCAAGACGGCTATTTAACGGCCCTTCTTACGCGCCCGAAAGGTTTTGAATCTGCCCGATATTATCTGGGGAAGAGAAAGATTCTTGGCCTATTTCCAGTATCAAGCCAAACACTTTACCTGTTTTATATGGTACCAAAAGATCAACTCGGTTTCCTGCGTGCCGCCCCGATTGCCGCTTTCAAACAGCACCTTAGTTCTATCAATCCAGAATTGGAAAAACCGCTTTCGGGGCTTACGCGCTGGGAAGAGACGGCCTTTATGCCTTGCTTTCGCGTGCGATGTTCGCGGTGGGTATCCGACGGTGCCGTCTTAATGGGCGATGCGGCCCATGCAATGAATCCGCATGTCGCGCAAGGAAGAAACTCGGCAATGGAAGATGCTGTTACATTGGCCGATGTTCTATTAGACTGTTTCCAAAAAGGTAATTTTTCACAAAAGGCCCTAGCGAAATACGAAGCGGCGAGGCGGCCTACAGTGGCTATTTTACAACAGTTGGGGGATGAGATGACTTTTTTTTGGAATAGTGGAATCGCCCCAATGATCTGGGCACGCAATCAGAGTTTTAAGGCGTTGCACACAAACCCATCGCTTCATGACAAAACGCTCAAAACCATTGCTGGTATAGATGTAATGCCGATGACCTTATGGGATCGAATTTCGATGTTGAATCTTATTTGATATTTAGCGCGCCCAACGGAAGCGGTATCCCCGGAGTGGCCGGTGCCACATTTGACATTGTGAAAACTTCGGGCTATCTTTAATTTTTTTTAATAGGGAATAATGGAATGAATTTGGTTGTTGTGGGAACACAGTGGGGCGATGAGGGAAAGGGGAAACTCGTAGACCTCCTTTCGGAGAAGGCTGACATTATTGTTCGCTATCAAGGAGGACATAATGCGGGTCATACGGTCGCCCTCGGAGAGAAAACAATTGTCCTGCATTTGGTTCCGACAGGGGTTCTCCATCCGGGGAAAATAGGCGTCATTGGAAACGGCGTGGTCATTGATCCGGAGGCACTCCTTTCGGAAATCGCTACCCTCTCATCTCATGGCATTTCCGTATCTGGAAGACTTTTTATCAGCGAGATGGCCCATCTGATTATGCCCTATCATCGCGCAATTGATAAGGCGAGCGAACATGCCAAGGGAAGTCAAAAAATCGGCACGACGGGCCGCGGGATTGGCCCTGCTTATGCCGACAAGATCGCACGGATAGGCATTCGGGTTATTGATCTTTTTGACGACGCGCTGTTTCGCCAAAAGCTTGAAAGTAATCTGGCCGAAATAAATATATTTTTAAGAGAGGTCTATCAGGTAGAAGAATTTAATAGCGATGCCATTTATAAAGAATATGTAGGCTACAGAGATCAGATAAAACCCTACGTTGCCGATACCTCAGTTATGATTCATTCAGCAATCGGTCAAAATCGGGATATTCTTTTTGAAGGGGCACAAGGAACGCATCTGGATGTTGATATGGGAACATATCCCTTTGTGACCTCTTCCAATGCGACGGCAGGAGGGGCTTGCACGGGAACTGGCGTTGGGCCTACGCAAATTGATGAAGTGTTAGGGGTCACGAAGGCGTATACAACCCGTGTGGGACAAGGGCCGTTTCCGGCAGAACTGACCGAGGCCATGGGCGAGTCTCTGCGACAGAAAGGCGGCGAGTTTGGCGCGACAACCGGAAGAGCGCGCCGATGCGGCTGGTTTGATGCAGTTCTAGTGCGGTACGCGGTGCGCGTGAATGGCCTTACATCGCTGGCCGTTACAAAAATTGACATATTAGATGGCATGCCCGATCTTTATATCTGCGATGGATATGAATACGAAGGGAAGATCATTAAGGAGATGCCCTCATCGCTGGGTGTGCTTCAGGGCTGTGCGCCGCACCTTGTTCGCTTTCCGGGCTGGATGGAAAAGACGGCCAGTGTACGCACTTACAAAGAACTCCCCAAAAATGCAAAAGACTATTTGGATGCGATATCAAGCGCAGTGGGCTGTCGGATTGATCTTATTTCAACCGGGTATCGGCGGGCAGATACGATTGTTCTGCGGAACCCTTTTGGGTAATTGTTATTTCGACATTCCCTTTAGAATAACGCGGTCGTTATCCTGAAGTTCTGACAAGCCCACAGAAACAACCTCGTCGCCCTCCATAAGCCCTTCTAAAACTTCTATCTTATTTTTCCGTGTTACCCCTGTTCGAATCGGCCTGCGATGCGCCCTAAAATCTTCTACAACAAACACAGCCCCCTGCCCCGCAGTCGGCGTTACGCCTTTCTCATTTTGGATCACGCTGAATCTGGGAATCATCAAACCCTTTCGATGATTTTTAATCCAGACAAAACCAGTGAGTCCTGTTTTAATTTTTAATTCTGATTTTATCCTAATAAAAACCTTTACCTGTTTCGTCGCCAACCCGTTCGCAGGCGGCGCTTCGCCCTCCAAAACAGATTCCGCTATCGGGTCTATCTTGTCGACCTCCCCCGTGAAGATCGTATTGGGAGAGGAGTCCAAAACAATATCGGCCTCTTGTCCTATCATGATAGCATCACCCTTTTCCTTTGGAAGAGAAACCGCCACGCGCACCAAGTCTGTAATGCCGAGAAGAAAAAGGGTGTCTTTTGGGTTCACGGTTTCCCCCGGGGCAGCCTTCCGTTCCATGATGATTCCCGGTGCTTTCGAGGTAATAGCCGTTTTATCCAGATTATCTTGCGCTATTAAAAATCGCTCTGCCGTTTCTGAGAAATGAGCACGCGCTGTATTCTGTTCCCGTGTTGCCTTTTCAAGCTCTGTACTCGAAATCAATTTGCGGGCAAAAAGCTCGTTCATCCGCTTTTCAAAAAGCTCACTTCTTTCAAAGTTTTTTTTTGCCTTCACGAATTTTTCTTGCGCCTCTTTCAGTACGGCTTTATATGGCGCGGGATCTATCTGTGCCAATACGCGATCTTTCGAAACAACGGCTCCAACCTCAACGGGAACCTGTAAAACCTTGCCCCCAACCGATGTTTTTATCTCTATCGTGGTGGCAGGCTCCGTATTTCCGTTTGTCCCAATGATCTCCGTTAATGCCTCGCCCTTAACTGTAATGGTTTCAACCTTGATTCCCAGACCTAAAAACCGCGAAGCCGCAGGGGTCTCTTTCAGATAAAAATATAGACTCAATAAACCAGCACCCATGGCAATGCCCAAAAGAAGAATTAAAAAAATCCATTTCCAAGAAATCGTTTTCTTTTCTGAAGGGAGAAATTCTCGCTCAAGCTCTCTTAATAAATTTGTTTGGACTCTCATGGGTGCCTATTCTACAGATAATATGTCGTCTATGGAAGCCGTAGAAACAAAATGCCGTTTCATCCCCAACTCCTTTGAAGTAAATCCCAAGGCCAGTCCTAATAGTTGCGGAAGATGCAGAATCGGCATACTGGTTTCTACCCTATCTTGCTCACGCTCTATTTTTTTCTCGGCGCGTTCCTGATAGATATCAAGACTCATGTGGCAGAGCGGGCACGGCGTCACCATTGCATTGGCCCCCTTTATGCTTGCTTCTGAAACGCGAGATCCCACCATTTCTAATGCAATTTCTTCCTTTTCCAAAAAAACTGGAAAGCCGCAACACTTTGTTCGCCCATCATAAGCGACAGGCTCTGCCCCCAGCGCTTTAATCAGTTTCTCTAACGACTGCGGGTTTTCCCAATTATCAAACCCAGTGGCAGAGGCGGGCCGCAAGATATAACAGCCATAAAAAGGGGCAATCGCAAGTTTTCGTAACGGACGAACAACCGCCCGCTCTAACGCCTCTAATCCGTAATCTTTCACCAAAATCCATTGCAGATGTTTTACAGAAACCGTTCCGTTGTATGTAAGCCCGGTTGCTTCTTTTAAAGATGTGTTGATCCGGTTTCGAAGCACTTCGTCTTTTTGCAATGCCTTGTTCATACCGCCCAATGTTCCTTGGCATGTTCCACAAACCGTCATAATATCAAGCCCCATTGCTTCAGCCGTGGCAAGGGTTTTCGCGTTGAGGAGGTATGCCAAATCGGGATCGGCTTCTGTAATCACACCAGCCCCGCAACAGTTAAAATTGTCAATCTCCACAATTTCTATTCCGAGCCGTTCGGTAACCTTTAGTGTTGCCTGATGTAGTTCCGGGGTTGCCCCTTTCGCGGCACAACCCGGATAATAAGCGTATTTCATTTGTTCCTGCTTTTAAAGATTGCTTGAACCTGTTTATACCCTTTTGGCCACTGAAATGGAAAGGGGGCCTTACCATGTAGAAACATTTTTATTCCGAGTGGAATCATTCTCAACAGTTTTCCCCAATGGCCCCAGAGCATGAGAAGCGGCAGACGCGTTTCGTTGAGCCGCCCTTCTTCACCAACCACTTTTGTAAATTCAATAATATGTGCGGCCGCCACGGATTCATTGAACCCTTCTGCAATCAATAAACGCCGAAGCCGCACGATCTGCTCCATCGGCGCAACGTCTTTTGGACAAACCGATACGCAAAGATTACATCGGACGCAATCCCAAATTCCATCATCTTCCTGTAACAGCTCCAATCGGCTTTGACGCGCCTCATCGCGTGGATCAACAACAAACCGATAGGCTTTAGCCAAAGCGGCAGGGCCTAAAAAATTGGGTGAGGCTTCAAAAGTAGCGCACGCAGAAAGACAAGCAGAACACATGATACAGCCATCTGCATTATGCAACAATTCATGGATGTTTTGGAGGGCGGGCACGGCATGTCGTGCCCCTACTTCCTGTTCCGTAGAGACGACGTAAGGCGTGATTGCCTTTATCTTTTTCCAAAAGGGGGCTAACTCCACAACCATATCTTTAATGACAAGCATATTGGCCATTGGCGCAACATGGATTTTTCCGCGCGTTTCTAATTCTTCGTGGAGAGAAAGTCTACAGGCCAATTTCTGCACGCCATTAACTTGCATCAGGCAGGAGCCGCAAATGGCGGCGCGACAAGAGGCCCGAAAAGTCAGCGTGCCATCCATTTGGTTTTTAATGTTGAGAAGGGCCGACAGCAGGGTCGTCCCGCGGTCATATTCGATGGAGTAATTTGAAACAAAGTGTTCGGGGGATTTGTCTGGGTTAAATCTTTGAACGGTTATTTGGGTGCGCACGAAAGTATATGCTAGAGCGAGGAAGCCCCAACAGGACGCTTCGCCCAATACTGATCGTATTCCTCAAGATGGCAGAGTGTTTTAAAATCTTTCATACGATCAATGAAGAGTGTGCCGTTTAAATGGTCGATCTCATGCTGAAAAACCACCGCAAGAAACCCCTCCGCGGTCAGCGACATGGGTTCCATAAAACGATTAAAGCCCTTCACCTCTATCTTAGCCGATCGCGACACCATGCCACGCAGATTCTCTAAAGATAAACACCCTTCCCATCCTTCAATGGTTTCTTCGGAGGCCGAGGTAATAGTTGGATTGAGCATGACGATCAGTGATAGGCTTGGGGCGTCTGCATATCGCGGATTCGCCTCGGACTCAATCACAATCACGCGTTTAGATTGAAACACTTGAGGCCCAGCCAATCCCACGCCATCTAACTCTCGCATGGTATCAACCATATTTTCTAGAAACTCTTGAAACTCCGGGGCAAGCGCCTCTTCCAACGTAACGCGCGTCGCCCGTTTACGAAGAATCGGATTTCCTAATTTTGCAACCTTGAGAATAGCCATTTTTTATTTCGATGGCGAATAGAACGGATTTTTCCCAGACGCGTGATCGGTGGTATCAAATACCTGCTTGACCTCCGGAACATATTGCGCAAGCGCACGTTCGACCCCTTGTTTTAGGGTTACCGATGCCTGCCCGCATCCTTGGCATCCGCCTCCCATCTGAATATAAATGGCATCCCCTTTGACATCCAGAAGGGAAATCTTGCCTCCGTGTCCTGCTACCCCCGGATTAATCTGTGTATCCAAAACACGCTGTACCTTCAATCGAATTTGATCTTCAGCACTGCCTTGTGTGCCGGCTAAGGCCTGTTCAAAATTGGCCGCCTCGCTGATTAAATGCTCTCGAATAATTCTACCCACCTCTTTTCCGGTCACACGCCAATCGGTGCCTGCCTGTGCGGCAACGGTTACCTTAAGACCTTCCAGTGCCACCGCGGTAACGCCCTCAACCTCGAAGATTTCTTCGGCCAGCGGATACTCCCTTGCCTTTTGCTTGTCTTGAAATTGATGTGTCCCCCCCGCAAGGACGACTGGCCGATCTACCGTAAATTGACATCGTTCCGAATCAAGCGGAACAGCCGTTATTTTAATTTCATTTTCTTTTGTTTTCATTGCTTACTCCCGCAGGTCGCATGGGTCGTACCCCCGTCGTTACGCCTTACACATTGCACAAGGACAAATCGCCCTAAGATGATCAAAATGATAAATCCCGGTGTCATGATGATCCGAGAACGAAAAACTCAATGCGTAATTCCCCGTCGTTTCCACCTTAAGCCCAGAGAGATCTAGTGGAATCGCATCTTGGTTCAGGGTTTTTTTGCCAGTCCATTCCTCCACGCAACCCGCACAAGAGCAATGCTGTCTCAAATACCGAAAGCTATATAAACTAACATGGCCATCCTCCCATTTAATCTCTAGGGAGTGATTTCCTTTTTTCTTAATCGCAACTGGATTGTTCGATTCTGTCATCATGGTGTTCTTTCCGGATTATACCGCGAAAGCGTCTGCCGTGTCTTCCGGCTCCTCTTCAATAATGAGCGTTTTTTTATTGTAACTTCGGACATAAATCTCCGTCGCCAATTTGTCGGCAATATCAACGTAAGCCCCAGCCGTCAGTGGATCAACCAGAATAAGCGGCATCCCTTGATCCGCATATTCGCGTATTTTTTTATTCAACGGAATGCTTCCTAAAAAAGGAACACGAAGCCGTTGGGCCTCTCCCGCAACCGTTCCATTACCAAAGATATCATCCTGCTTCCCGCAATGGGGACAAAGATACGCACTCATATTCTCAATCAGCCCTAGCACGGGGACTTTTGTCTGCTCAAACATGCGAAAGGTTTTTAGAGAGATCGTCATGCCCACATCTTGCGGTGTTGTTACAATAACCGCACCAGTCACCGGAACGGTTTGTACCAGCGTGAGATGGACATCGCCTGTGCCGGGGGGCATATCCACAAACAAATAATCGATTTCTCCCCAATCAACGCGCAACAACGATTCCTGAACAGCCTTATGGGCCATAGGACCTCTCCAGATGAGTGGTGCACTGCCTTTAGACAAAAGACCCATCGACATAAATTTAATGCCATGTGCTTCAATGGGAATAATGCCGCGTTCGTTCTGCTGTAGTTCCGCGTTTTTGGCCCCCATCATAATGGGAAGGGATGGCCCATAAATGTCGCCGTCCACCATGCCCACCTTCGCGCCATATTCAGAAAAAATCGCCGCGAGGTTCACCGCGACAGTCGATTTTCCAACCCCCCCCTTGCCGCTCCCCACCGCAATAATATGCTTTACGCCCGAAACGCCACGCGCGTTTGGCTCCATGCGAATCTCGGTTTTCATCGAAATCTCGACGGAAGAGACCCCCGGCACAACCGAAAGAACCCGTTCCGAATCCTCTCGCATTTTTTCCTTAGAAGGGAAAAGGGGTGTCGGCAGGGCCAGCGTGAATGTTACACGCGATCCATCGATCTTAAGATTTTGGACATACCCAAGTGAAACAATATCCTTCTTGAGAGCAGGATCGTTAACCTGCCCCAGAACCGAGAGAATTAACTTTTCAGTAAGATTGTCTGTCATAAATTTCTCCTGTTTCCCTCATTGTACGCCACATTATTTCTGATCGGCAATCTTTTTTTGAGAATCTATCTCTTGTATCTAACCCGTACTCCCTATATAATGACCCAATGGAACCTGAAGAAGCGCAACAGCACACGAAGCAATTTGATATTATTGTGATCGGGGGCGGGATCATTGGATGTGGCATTGCCCGGGAGGCGCGCTTGCGCGGGATTTCCGTTGCCCTTTTTGAAAAAGGGGATTTTGCGAGCGGGACATCTGGAAAAACCTCATCCCTCATTCATGGCGGCATTCGCTATCTTGAACAAGGCGCATTTAGCCTTGTTCGCGAATCATTAGAAGAACGGTACAAACTTCTTCATCTCGCACCCCATTTGGTTTCACCGCTTCCCTTTCTTTTCCCAATTTACGAGGGGCGATCCAGACGGAAATTATCTGTGCAGATGGGGATGGCTCTTTATCATTACTTCGCTGGAGAGAAATCGGTTGGGCCGCATCGATTTCTCTCGCCAGCACAGGTTCGCTTTATGGAGCCTAATCTCTCCCCGCAGGGACTACGGGGCGCGGCACTCTTTTCCGATTGCCAGATGGACGATACGCGTCTGTGTCTTTCCGTATTGCAGTCTGCAAAGAAGCTCGGCGTGAAGGTTTTTAATTATACAGAGGTCATCAGCCTCATTAAGCATGGCCGGAAAGTCTGTGGTGTTCGCGTCAGAGAAGTCGCAAGCGGCAATGAATACGATGTAGAGGGAGGCGTTATCATCAATTCTGCCGGGGCATGGAGTGATACGATTTGCCAAATGGAAGGGCCTCTTTCCCAGCGGCACATTCGCCCTACAAAGGGCATTCATCTTGTGTTACCAAAAATCACAGAGAAGCACGCAGTCGTCCTGTCCGGTCGTGAAAAGGAACGCATCTTTTTCGTTATGCCATGGCGAGAGCACTCACTCATTGGGACAACCGATACCGATTATCAAGGCGACCCGAACCGTATTGTTTCCGATGAGGATGAGGTGAAGTCTCTTTTGAGTGAAACGGCGGCTTTTTTCCCGGTGGTTGCCCAAGAAAAGGTATTGGCCCGTTTTGCGGCACTGCGGCCATTGTCGTATAGCCGAACGAAAAATCCCCTGTTGCGATCTCGAAAAGAACGGATTGAATGGACATCCGGAAAAATGTTAGTGGTCTCCGGTGGGAAATTTACCCTGTTTCGAAAAATTGGGGAACGGGTCGTAGATGCCATTCTAAAAACGTATCCGCGTTTGCCCGCTTTAAAAAGGCCAGCGATAGAACCGCTCCTTCACGGTGCGCCCACAGTGCCACTCAACATCTATATCCGGCAAGAATGTGCACGAAAATCTCAAGTGAGTGCAGAATTAATGGGGCATTTAATTCGTGCTTATGGAACAAACTATCAGGCGGTATTAGACTGTGCGAATGAGGATCCCCGTTTATTAAAACCTATTACTGCATTGGGATACCCCATTTTAGCTGAAGTGATCTATGCAGTACAAAAAGAACAGGCCGTGCATCTTGGCGATTTTATGTTGCGTCGAACAAGGATGGCGCATGGCCCCTACCGCAATTCCCTGCGATTGATACAAACCATTGTGAAGACAATGGGATCGGAGCTAGGCTGGAGTGCAGAGCAGATGCTCAATGAATTTCAGTCCTATATCGCGGAGACCGCAGAATAGTAGGGACACAAAATTTTGTGTCCCTACATAAAATCATGGATCGCATTCACGAAATTATGTTTTTGGTTTTGGGGGCGTTGGCCGTGGGCGGGACATTTCTCCTTTCCGCACCCTCATTGACGACTGCGGGATTGTCGTTCTATCGTGTCAATGGTGCTGTCTTTTTAGTAACTGCTTTGTTAGGCCTATTTCTGGGTGCCCCCAGCGTTTCCCTCTCCGCGATTTTTTTTATCTGTTTTATAGTGCTCCTATTTTTTTACAATCTCCGTCTGTGGTTTCGCCATCCTTATTCGAGCAATCTACTTCTTCGGATTGCCGCAATTGTGGGCATCATTGGCTTCTTCATTGCCTTAAAGGATTTTGTTTCACCCATTGACGCCCCCTTCCGATTTTTATTTCTTTCTCTGCATACGATCCTTCAAAGCCTGTTGTTAGGCGCAGGGACATTGGCGATGCTTCTCGGACATACTTATTTAACACAGCCCACATTGTCGATTGTCCCGCTGATGTTTTTTTCTCGCATCTTTATGGGACTTGTTTTTGCGGAAGGGGGTTTTGCTATGCTGAACCTCCTATTCGCCGCACGGTCGGTACAAGTTCAAAATGCAATCATGCTCAACTCCTTTGAGGGGCTTTATTTATGGATTCGCTTTGTGACCGGAATTCTTGGGCCGATGATCTTGGCCCCCATGATTATCAAGACCGTTGAAGAAAGGGCAACGATGTCGGCCACAGGCCTGCTTTATATCGCGATGCTCATGGTCATTATCGGCGCACTCTTCTCGCGGTTTTTTCTTTTAGTAGACGCACGGCTAATATAGCAGATATTTCCCCTGATTTAGCTGACAAAATGGCATAAAACGTAGAACCAGTAGATGCGGAGCTTACGCACCGTTACCATCCCGCCCATATCCATATGTTCTGTCTCTTCATCGGGATTGGACAGATGCGGCAGGACATTGCCAAAATGTTCTTGACATCAGGACATATTTCAATTAGAATAAAGTCTCAATTAGAGTAACCAATCTTATGATCGCCAACGCGTTTGAAATTTGTCTTGAAAAGAAGGGGTTAAAATACACCAGAGAAAGAAGGTGTATTTACGAGAAGGTGACCGCTCTTTCAAATCATTTTGATGCCGATAATCTTTACGAAGTTTTAAAAAAAGAAAATGAGCATATCGCCCGTGGAACGGTGTACCGCACGATCCCGCTACTTCTCGAAAGCGGCGTTATCCAGACATCGGTTGGAAAGGGCAAGGGAGAGTTCTTTGAGCGTTCAAGTCCAAAGGGCCACCATGACCATATTATCTGCATCGGTTGTAGAAAGGTGATTGAGTACCACAATGACGAGATTGAAGCATTGCAGGAGAAGGTCTGTAAGAAATACAACGTCGAACTTGTTTTTCATGACCATAGGCTTTTTGTGCGGTGTGCAAAGTGTAGGCAATAGCGTAGGCAATAGCGTAGGCAATAAGTAAATTTTTTTTGCCCTATTATTAAGACATAGTCTTATTTAAAATGTGTCTTAATTGAGTCTTTGATGAATGAGCCATCTGGAATCGGTGAAGGAAAAAAGAATATCTCAAGTTTGACTTTATCGGAAAACAAGGAGGAGACGACGATGGAAAGAGAAGGCTCCTATCAAACAGAGTGTCTGGCCTCAATAGCAGACAGTGGGATCTTTCGTTGCAAGTGCGGGGGCTACCATGTTCGGGTAAACGAGACAACGCTTCATCTAACGGCGTCTCAATTTAATGCAACAGCGAGGCTCTTTAAGCTTGTGTTGGGGATGTTGGTCAGTCATGCGCCAGCATCCAATAGTTGAAAAAAGGAATTGAGACTCAGATAACGAAAACAAGAGATTAACCAAATATGGAGATAAAACGAGTTATGAAAAATTATTCAGATCGTGTTGCTGTTACCCTTGCCCAGTCATCACTTGGGGCGATTCAAAGATGTCCGTCCGGCGGATATCACGTCAACCTGCAACAGGTCACCCTCCACCTTTCGGCAGATGGATTCGAGGGGCTGGTTGATCTGATTCGTAGAGCAAAGGAATGGGAAATTCAAGAGTTTTCATTTTTATCTTAGAGAGGAGGAATCAAAACAATGAGATTAAAAAAACAGTTTGAAAAACACTTTTTCAGTCTTGGGCTTACCTTGCTCATCCTTTTTCTGGGGTTGGCAAATTTTGTAATCGGATCGGGCCCGCTGATAACCATCGGCACCCCGGTGACTGTCTCCGTGGAACTGAAGGAGGGAAGTCTAACGCCAGACAAAACATTTATCCCTAACGCCGGGAAGATAAAATTCAAGGTGAAGAATACAGGCACGGTGGCGCACGAAATGGTGATCCTCAAGACGGATCTCCCCGCCGCCACCCTGATTGTGGCAGAGGGAAAAGTACAAGAGGAAGCGGCCGGAAAGGTGATTGACGAGATCGAAGAATTTCCGCCAAACACGGAGAAGGAGATCACGCTCAATCTTTCGGCGGGGCGATACGTCCTCTTCTGCAATGTTCTGGAAAGTGGCCAAACCGAGGGTCATTATCAGAAGGGAATGCGCGCCGCTTTCACGGTGGCATCGGTCTCCAACTGAAAGAGGTCGCATGAGTATGAAAGCATTGCGTTGCCTCTGTGGAAGCCTTCTGGCAAATGTAAAAAAAAATGGCATTGAACTGAAATGCCGTAAATGCAAACGCGTTGTAATGATACCGATGAGTGAAGAGGCCGCCTTGCGCGTCTGCCTCTTTTTTGATCATGCGCATCAAGAAGAAAAAGAAGAAGAAAATGCTTGACAAGCGTTCAACGAATCGAATATAAATGATATTGATATTGACTATCAATATCATTTTGTTTAACGTATTGCGTTAAAAAAAGTAGCGGCCAGAGGTCTAGAACCTAGAAGCCCAAGGGGATATGCGTATTCCCTTGGGCTTTTTTTATTTAAATTAAAATATAAGGAGAGGATAAAATGAAGGAATGTAAAACTGGAAAATGGTGGTTCACGATGTTGTCAATGGCAGTGTTTATTATTGGAACATCTGTCGTCATGCTTTTTGCTCAGGAAGAGAAGCTAGAAGTACAAAAAGAAAAAAATGTTACGACGCTACCGGAAGTCACGGTAACGGACAGTGCCACACCGAATCGTGTTGTCCCGACTGTGACCCCCGGCAAAATAACCAGCACCACAAAAGGCGAAACGCGCCCACTGGAAACACCGCAGTCAATCACCGTGCTGACGCGCGAGACGCTTGACCAAACGGCAGTCAGAAGTCTGCCTGAGGCGTTGTCCTATGT
>Ga0213870_1000487_pt1 | contig 18502 bp, 19 predicted proteins | sample WICALVC2017_Meta_FD_160119 | JGI IMG/M metagenome (GOLD analysis project Ga0213870, IMG submission 160119) | Freshwater microbial communities from subterranean cave lake in Wind Cave National Park, South Dakota, United States - WICALVC2017 | ecosystem: Environmental > Aquatic > Deep subsurface >... | reverse complement strand
TTCCAAGATTGCTTTGGAATCATGCAGCTGCTGGCAGTATGTGTATGACTACCTAAGCGATGCCGGCTATAAGGAGCTTGTATTGGCGAATCCCTCAAGGGTTCGCCTGATAGCAGAATCAAAGAAGAAAACAGACAGGCATGATGCAAAAGTCCTGGCAGAGCTGCTAAGGATGAATATGCTTCCAGAAAGCTATGCCCCGCCTTTGGAGACAAGATATGAAAGGCAGATAACAAGGCACAGGCTTTCATTAGTAAGGCTGAGAGCAGACGTCAAGAGGAAAGTTAATGCGCTGCTTTTAAGGCACGGCTACCAGCACGAATACAGCGATTTATTCGGAAAGGCTGGAATGCAGCAGCTTTATTCGCTTGACCTGCCAATGTGCGACAGGTTTGAGCTTGACAACTACTTAAAAACAATTGATTTTTTCACCGAGAAGATCAATACAACCCAAGACAGGGTCGAGGATTTTGTCAAGTATAATCCCCAGGCAAGGCTTTTGATGTCAATCAAGGGGATTGACTATTACTCGGCTTTGATGATCAGCGCAGAAATAGGGGACGTGAGAAGGTTTAATTCGGCGAAAAAGATAATAAGTTATGCTGGATTAAACCCTTCAATCTCCCAGTCAGGAGAGAGATGCCATGTTGGGCACATATCCAAGCAGGGAAATAACAACTTGAGATGGATACTTGTGGAGTGCGCCAACATAGCGGTAATGCACGACTCAAGTCTTGCATTATTTTACCACAGGATAAAAAAGAGAAAGAATCATAAGGTTGCTGTTGTTGCAACAGCAAGGAAATTGCTGACGATAATTTTCGCAATGCTGATGAATAACAGGAATTACGTTCCTCAAAGGAAATGTAAGGCATCATGAGGCGACACCGCTTTGTTCATAGGCCAATGCTCTTTTGAGTAAGCCTGCTAAATGATTGGTGCTATGCCTTTAACACGACCGCAATAATGTGGCTTAGACCACGGATAGATGAATGTCGTAATTGCCTTTACACTTAAGTAGGGGAAAAAGTATTAAAAACCACGAGGTTTAACATAGATGAAAAAATTAATTGCTTTTTTGATATTCTTGATATTGATTCCATCTGCTTTTGCAGACTGGTTCTACAACAGCCAGCATATAATAACTAAAATTACCATAAATGGCGATGCAGAGGTTGTTTATTTAGCTCCAAACGGCTACATAGAAAAAGCAACAATAAACCTGACCTTTTTCCCAAAAGAAGCTGAAAACCAGCAATTGCTTGAATTTGACACAAATCCAGAGGCAGATGTAAGCGAAAAAACAGCAAAGTTCGAATGGAGAAGGCCCTCAGATAAAATTGAATTCAGAGTTGTTTCTACAGTAAAAACATCCAATTCAATAAACCAAATAAGGAAAAAGATTGATTTTCCAATTAATGATCTGCCTGACAATGTTATTATTTACACAAAGCCAAGCATGACTATAGATTCTGATGATGAAGATATAATAAGGCTTGCTTCAGAGCTTGTTAAAGGAGAAGATGATTTATACGCAGCTGTGTTCAAGATTGCTGAATGGACCAAAAACAACATTAAATATGATTTAAGCACTCTCACTGCTGAGGTAAGCCAGAAAGCATCTTGGGTTTTGCAAAACAGGCAAGGTGTCTGTGATGAATTGACATCATTGTTTATTGCTATGCTTAGGACTGTCGGAATTCCAGCAAGATTTGTTTCTGGTATAGCATATACAAATTCTGAATTATTTCCTGAAAGATGGGGCGCTCATGGCTGGGCAGAAGTTTATTTTCCTGACTATGGATGGGTTCCTTTTGATGTAACGTATGGCCAATATGGATGGATAGACCCAACTCATGTAAAATTCAAGGACTCTGTTGACTCGGATGAGCCTTCGACTTATTATTATTGGCTTGGCAGAAATGCAGATTTAAAGACAAAAAAGCTTGATGTAAAAACAGAATTGATAGACAGTATTGGATATTCAAAGCCGCAAATTAAGCTAACAGCAGTTGTATTGAAAAAATCAATTAGCTTTGGCTCCTACAATCTTGTTGAGGCAGAAATTGAAAATTTGGATGAATTTTATTATGCGACAGAGCTTTATATAAGCAAGCCAAGGGAAGTAAAAATCATTGGGAATGATTTTAATAGTGTATTATTGCTTCCTAAAGAGAAAAAAAAGGCATATTGGATAGTAAAAGTTGACAGTGATTTAGACAGCAGATATTCTTACACAATGCCTTTGTCTATAAGCACAACAAATAATGTTACATCAGAAACAAGCTTTGTATCAAGCATAAGGGAAGGCAAAGTCTTACTTGAGGAAGTGCAGCAGGCAGCAAAACTTCTTGAAGAAGAGATAGAGAAAAAATATTCCGGAAATGTTTTCTTAGACTGCAATCCAAGCAAAAATGAGTTTTACGAGTATGAACAAGCTGAGGTTTATTGCCTTGCAAAGAACACAGGAAATGTTTTTCTTGATGATGTAAACATATGCTTCCAGAATAACTGCGAGAAAACAAATTTGGGCATTTCCCAGGCAAAAAATTTCACATTTGAAATTGAAAAATCTAAAATTGGATTGCTGGAAATTCCTGTCACTTTGAGCAGTAATATTGTTTCAAAATCGAATTATGTCAGCTTAAAGATTAATGATATCCCAAAAATTTTGATTGAAGATTTACAGCATCCTATTAATGTTTCATATGACACTAATCTTACTATATTTTTTAAAATTGCTAAAAAATCGCAATCAAACCCAAAAAATGTAAAGATAACTTTTAGGCAGAATGATCTTAATAAAGAATGGTTCATTAATGAATTATCTGAAGACAGAAAATTTGTTTTGAACATAGAAGGCTCACAGCTTAGATATGGCAAAAACAATTACGAAATAGATGCTTTCTATGCTGATGGACTTAACAAGCAATACTCAACCAAACAAGAATTTTCAATTGAACTTGTAAAAGCAAATCCACTGCAGAGAATTTCATTAGCTTTGAACAATCTTGAAGGAATAAGCAATCAAACCATAATTATAATGCTTTTAGCAGGAACAATAGCTTTTATTTTAGTTTTGTTATGGTTGTTTAGAAGGGGAAGGAAGATATAATTTCTTTTTAATTTAAATTTTTTTCAATATTATAAATAAATAAAATCAATCAATAATTAATATCTTTCTATACAAGGAAATTTGAAAAATTTCCTGTTCCGAAAATAAATTTTTTCAATATAGAAATTAATAAAAATATGGTGTATTATATTTATTTTCGTTATAGTAAATTAATAAAATACCAAAGTTTTATAAAGAAACAGCTATTATCAATAATTATGGAACAAATTAATATACAATTAATAGAGAAGATTGTGCCTGATACTTCTGTGATAATAGAGGGCTTATTGTCTGAGAAGCTAAGGAATAATCACATAAAAGCAAACGAAATAATAATTCATGAAGCTGTGATTGCTGAGCTTGAGCATCAAGCCAATATGGGCAAAGCTATTGGATTTCTTGGATTGGACGAGATTAAAAGAATAAAAAAACTTTCAACAGAAAAAGGGTTTGAGCTTTCTTACAAAGGAGCAAGGCCAAAGGCTGCTGAAATAAGGCATGCCTCTTTAGGAGAAATTGATGCTTTGATAAGGCAGCTTGCTTATGATGAAGATGCAACTTTGATTACATCCGACAAAGTGCAAAGCGAAGTTGCTTTGGCTAAAGGAATGAAGGCTATTTATTACAGAAGGCCTGAAAAAGGGTTAAGAAAATTAAAGCTTGAAAGATTTTTTGATGAAACAACAATGAGTGTGCATCTAAGGGAGAATGTCCAGCCTTATGCAAAGAAAGGAATGCCTGGCAACTGGGAATTCAAGGAGTTGAGAAAGGCATTGCTAAGGCAAGAGGAGATACAGGAAATGTCTCGAGAAATAATAGAAGACGCTAAATTAAGGAGAGATGGCTTTATTGAGATTGAAAGGCCAGGCTCTACAATTGTTCAGCTTGGAATGTTTAGAATAGTGATAACAAAGCCGCCATTTTCAGACGGATGGGAGATAACTGCTGTGAGACCTGTAAAGAGGTTAAGCTTAAGCGATTATAAATTAAGTGAAAAATTGACTAAAAGAGTTGCAGAGCAGGCAGAGGGAATTTTGATTGCTGGTGCTCCAGGACATGGAAAAACTACTTTTGCCCAAGCTTTGGCAGAATATTACGCCAACCAGGACAAGATCGTGAAGACAGTTGAAGCTCCCAGAGACTTAATCTTGCCAGAAAGAATAACTCAGTACGCAATTTCTTATGGAGATGCACAAGAAATACATGATATTTTGTTGCTTTCAAGGCCTGATTACACTATATTTGACGAGATGAGAAACACAGATGATTTTAAATTATTTGCAGATTTAAGATTGGCAGGAGTAGGAATGGTTGGAGTTGTTCACGCAACATCCCCAGTAGATGCAATTCAAAGATTTATCGGCAGAGTTGAAATGGGAGTTATACCTCAAGTAATTGATACTGTAATTTTTATCAAAAATGGATTTGTTAACAAAGTGCTTGAGTTGAAAATGACTGTGAAAGTGCCTTCTGGAATGACAGAAGCAGATTTGGCAAGGCCAGTAGTTGTTGTAAATGACTTTGAGACTGGCAAATTAGAATATGAAATATACAGCTATGGCGAGCAGACTGTTGTCATTCCTGTTCAGCGAGGTAGAGAAAAAACTGGTGCACATAAGCTTGCAGAAACAACAATAGTGCAGGAATTCCAGAAATATTCCAGAAATGTCGAGGTTGAAATGCTTTCTGACAATAAAGTTGTTGTCTATGTTCCTGACTCTGATATTGCCAGGATAATAGGTAAGCAGGGCACAAACATTACAATGCTCGAAAAGAAACTGGGCATAGGCATTGATGTGAAAAGCATTGAGGAGAAATATTCTGCTGCAACAAAAGGAACTGCAAAAGAGCAGAGAGAAATCCCATTTGAGATTGGGCATAAAAAAAATAATTTATTGATTGAGTTAGGAATGGAGATGCAGAACAGAGATGTTGACTTGTATGTTGGAGATGAGTTTATACTAAGCGCAAAAGCAGGTAAAACTGGAACAATAAAAATAAAAAAGAATAATAACATAGGAAGAAGATTGCTGCAGGCGATACAGAACAGGGAGAAGATAAGATTGGTGGTTTAGTTCAGAAACATTTTTATAGAATGCAAAAAGATTTCTTGATATGCTTGACATAAAATTTATCCGGGAGCATCCTGAAATTGTTAAAAAGGATTTGCAGAAGAGAAATGACAAAGAAAAGATTGAATGGATAGATGATTTGCTGGCAAAAGATATTGAGTATAGAAAATTACTGCAGGAAAACCAGAAACTAAGGCAGAGAAGAAATGAAATAACTGAAGAAATCAATGTCTTGAAAAAGAAAGGGGAGGATTTCAAGGATAAAATACAGGAAGCAAAAGAATTGCCTGACAGAATAAAAAAAAGCGATGAAAAACTGGAAGAACTAAGAAATAAAATAGAATTTTATTTGATGAGAATACCTAATATTCTTCATGAGTCTGTTCCTGTTGGCAAAGATGAAAACGACAATGCTGTTGTGAAGGAATGGGGCAAAAAGCCAAAATTTGATTTTGAATTAAAGCCACATGGCGAGTTATTGCAGTCTTTAGGGCTGGCTGATTTTGAAAAGGCTTCTGAGGTTTCTGGACATGGATTTTATTATTTAATGGGTGACATGGCAAGGCTTGAATTAGCCTTAGTGCATTTTGCAATTGAAACTCTGACTGAAAAAGGCTACAAACTGATTAATCCTCCTTTAATGCTGAGAAGAAAGCCGTATGAAGGCGTAACAGATTTAAAAGATTTTGAGACGATGATGTACAAGGTTGAAGATGAAGATTTGATGTTGATTGCAACATCTGAGCATCCAATTGCTGCTTTGTTGATGAATGAAACCTATGATGAAAAGCAATTGCCGTTGAAACTTGTTGGCTTTAGCCCATGCTTCAGAAAAGAATTAGGGAGCCACAGCATTGACACAAGAGGAATTTTTAGAGTACATCATTTCTATAAAGTAGAGCAGTTTATTTTCTGCAAGCCAGAAGATTCTTTGAAATATCATGAAGAATTATTGCAGAATGGCGAGGAAATTTTCCAGAAATTGGATATTTCATACAGAGTTGTAAGTGTATGCACTGGCGACATTGGAATTGTTGCTGCAAAGAAATATGACATTGAAGCATGGTTTCCTCGGGAAAATTTGTATAGAGAAGTCATAAGCTGCTCGAATTGCACGGCTTACCAAGCAACAAGATTGAATATAAAATATATAAAAGGACAAGAGAAAGAATATTTGCATACATTGAACAGCACAGCAGTTGCAACAACAAGGGCTTTAAGGGCAATCATAGAGAATTACCAGCAGAAAGATGGCTCTATTAAAATTCCGAAAGTCTTGCAAAAATATATGGGGAAAAAGATTATCGGAAAAAAAGAGTGATAGATTTGGCAAAAATACACGGCTTGGTTTACATTATTATAGGCTTGTTTGTTGGCATTGCATCCTGGAGAATAAATTATGAAAAACTGTATGTTTTCTATTATGCTGGACTATTCTTGATTGCATTTGGCGTTGCAAAGCTATTGATTAATTTTATTCAAGGAAAAAGCAAAGAGAAAACTGAAGTTAAAAAACCTGTTCACCAACATTATGGTCAATTAAGGCAAAATCCGAACAGGCAATACAAATATTGCTCTAGATGCGGCAATGTTATGAGGGCTTATGATAATTTCTGCTCAAAATGCGGTGCAAGGATTTAAAATTATTTAAGCAAATTCTTAAGGATACAATTAGAAAAAATCCAGCCATCCATGGCTTCGACGGTTTTCTCGCTTTACTCGAAAACCTACTCGGCATTCCCTTGCAATTCCTGCCTCGTCTCGCCATGGCTGGATTTTTTCGTGGCGGCAAATTGAGTGCAGAGGAAAAATCCGGTACGAAGTGTCAAAAATCGCAATAATTTATTTCAATACTTACGATTTTTGAGCATGCTCGGAAATGCAAAGCATTTACAGACATTCGGATTTTTCCTTTGCGAATAGGCTTTTGACCAACAAAAGCCGTGTTTGCCGCCAAATAATAAATTAGTTCAAGAAATATGTACTTAACAATTTTATTTTACATTATCACAAACTATATAAACCATTCAAAACTAATCAAAACAAAATGTGTGCCTTTTTCAAAGATATTCTTGGAAGCAGCGAAACCTTGTTCAAGAATGATGTTGCACTAGATTACTCTTTCCAGCCGAAATTGGTGCCTTACAGGGAAAAGGAGCAGAGATTGATTGCAAATTGCATCAAGCCATTGTTCCAGGAAAAGACCGGCAAGAATGTTTTTATATTCGGGCAGCCAGGACTTGGAAAGACAGTCGCATGCAAGCATATTTTAAAGGAAATTGAGGAGGAAACAGATGAGGTAGTGCCAATTTACATAAACTGCTGGCAGGGCGCAAACACTTCATTCAAGATAGCAACAGAAATATGCGAGATGCTTGATTTCAAGTTTATACAGGACAAGAAGACAGAAGAATTGTTCAGGCTGGTAAAACAAACATTAAACAAGAAATCTGTTGTTTTTGTATTTGATGAGGTTGATAAATTAGAAAATTATGATTTTTTATATATGATTCTGGAAGAGATATACAGAAAATCCATAATCATGATAACTAACTACAAGGAATGGATTATAAACTTAGACGAAAGAATAAAATCAAGATTGGTTCCTGAGATTGCAGAGTTTAGGCCTTATAGCCATGAAGAAACAAAAGGCATTCTGAAGCAAAGAATAGAATATGCATTTTATCCTGGAGTGGTAAGCAACGAGGCATTTGAATTAATAGCAAAAAAAACATTTGAGATGCAGGACATAAGGATAGGATTGCATTTGCTGAAAGAATCCGGCTTAATAGCAGAAGACAAATCTTCAAGAAAGATAACTTTGGAGCATGCGCAAAAAGCTTTGGAAAAACTCGATGAGTTCAGCATAAAGAAAACAAGTGATTTAGGAGCAGACGAGCAGTTCATTCTTGATTTGATAAAAGAAAATTCAGGCAAAAGAATTGGGGATTTATTCAAAGTTTACCAAGACAGTGGAGGGAAATTAGCCTATAAGTCGTTCCAAAGAAAAATCGACAGGCTGGAAAAAAGCAAGTTTGTATCTGTTGAGAAAACTGCAGGAGGAGATGAAGGCAACACAACAATTGTGAGGACAATAATAGAGAAAAAATTGACTGAGTATTAGGATTTATTTTTTAAATTCCTTTCCAAAAATTTCAATGTTTTTTCCCAAGCATCTTTTGTTTCCTGAGGAGCATAATTTGCACCAGATGGATTTGCAAAAGCATGGCCTACATTCGGATAAATATAGATTTCATTTTCAATGCCTAATTCATCTAAAGCGGCATCAAATTTTCTTGCTGACTCCATTGGAATTGATGTGTCTTTCTCTCCAAAGATTCCTAAAACAGGCCATTTTATGGCTTTTAATTTTTCTTATTCTGTTTCTAGATTTCCATAATAGATTACAGTTGCTGCAAGTTTCTCATTCAAAGCCAACTGCATCGACATACCGCCGCCAAAGCACCAGCCCATTGATGCAATTCTATTATCGTCAACATTATTTTGATTTTTTAAAAATTGAACTGCAGACTTCATATTTTGAATTGCTGACTGTGGATTATTTCTAACTTTCGCCGTCAACTCTCGGGCTTCATTTGCATCTTTTGCCACTTTCCCGAACATATCTACAGCCAAAACTACATAACCTTCTGCTGCAAGGCTTCTTGCCATTTCTTTGATGTTATCATTTAATCCCCACCATTCATGTATCATTACTACTGCTGGATAATTTCCAGGCGCTTTAGGCATTGCAAGAAAGCCAACTGCAGGACCGTAATTTATTTCCTGAGTTTCAATTTGAGAAGTGTTGCCATTTTTTAATACATCAACGTTTTTTACTTGATTTTGGGATGCTTGCTCAACAATATGCTCTGGTTGAGTACAGGATACTAGAAAAAATGATAATAAAAACAAAATAGAAAATATAATTTTTTGTTTCATTTTTTCGTTAAGATTTCATTAAAGATATTTAAATTTTATATTTGGGACATCTTCTTACTCTTTATGTTATTCTATCTCTTCCCACTCCATCAATATTGATTTATTTAAAGAGCTAATGTAAAATTTCAAATGCCTTAAAATTTTCCGGCACTTTGTGTGTTATTTGTATTCCTTTTACACTTGCAATTCCAGGCCCCTTTTTGATGAAATCAACCAATTCCTTTATTTTTTCTTCATTGCCTTCTGCAACAATCTTAACATCGCCATTGCCAAGGTTTTTCGCATAGCCTTTCAATCCTAATTGGACTGCTTTATCTTTAACATTTGCCCTGAAGAAAACTCCTTGAACTCTGCCAGAGACAATTAAATGAGCGCATTTCATGATACAAGAATATTTTTATAGTTTATAATTATTTTGCTATATTATGATAATAAGAAAATTTAAGAGTAAGGATGCAAAAGAAGTTTGCAAAGTAGTTTGTTTGTTGATAAAAAATATGAGTCGTACGATAAAATCGTACAACTGAAATTAACTAGAATCTGGAAAAAAGGTAGTTACTGAAGAAAATTATTTGACTCAGCCTGAAAAAATAAAGAAGTTGGAGAGGAAGGGATAAGAGAGTTCTATTAATAAATTTTGAATTTTTTTTGGTAGGTGGGAAAGTTCGTATAACGTACAATATTTCACGAGGTTTTTTCCCTCCAAAATTTTCCCTCGTGAGCAAATTTCGGCAACCCATGAAATTTGCGATAGAGCTGGAAAATTTTGAGAGCTGGAAAAAACTTAGGAAAAATCGAAAAATGCTTGGCATTTTAGTGTAAGCGTTCGATTTTTCCGTGAAATATGTGTTATATTCTTTTCCCGCTACGAAGTTCGGGAAAACTGCGTCCGCAGACTTTTTGATTTGCCAAAAATTTAGCACATCTATACTTTTTCAGGGCTTGTCCAAAGGAAAAAAGTTCCCGCAGGGCTTTGTGCTTAATCCCTCGTTATGCGATTTTTCAATTCACATTGTTAGGATTAAGCGATGATGTGTGTTAAGAATTTTTGGTGGGAAGGAGTTAAAAATTATAAGAGTAAAGGTTGGCATTTGTATCTTAAAAGTAGTAAATAATCGAAAGATTTAAATACTCAATATTAATCTCCAATAGTGAATAAAATGCCAGAATATAGAACAGGTGAGATGCCAAGGACGGACTTCAGATATGAAGAATTTGAAGGTCTTTTAGGCAGTTTCCAATTAAGTTTAAAACCTTTGCAGAAGAGCATAAGGTCAGAAGATAGGGCAGCTTATGATAGGGCTATGGAAATACTTGGTGGATTTGCAGAAAGATATGGTATTCAATCACAGTGGCTTGCTACAATTAACCAGCGTGCCCAAGCTAGTTGGGGAAATGCTTCTGTTATGTCAACTTGGTCAACATTAGATATGATGGCTTCTTTCTGGAGAGATTTTGGAGTTGGGACTGATCCACAAACAAGAGATGGTCAAGAAAGATATGAACTAGGGAGATTGATTCTTGGCGTGTATGATAGACATGGAATCGCAAGAGTTGGTTATGAAGAAATTGATGGACGGCAAGTTCCAGTCAAAGTTGAAGATTGGGACAGGGAAAAGTCAAGGAAAACACTTGCAGAAATTCTAGGCGAATAAGAAGCCAACCTTTTTTACTATGTTAAAACTTTGCAATAAAAATAACTCCTTCCCATCTTTATTTATAGATGAGAAGCCTTTAGGCTAAAAATTTCAACAACATGGATGAGAATCGAATGCAGAGGATTTTTCCGTTACGAAGTTCGGAAAAATCCTTTGTGAGTAGGGTTTTCACCAAGAAAACCCGTGTTCGAATCCTCTGTTGTTGTTGAAATTTTTATTTGCAAATTTCTTTGATGAAATTCAAAATTCTCATAGATAAAAAATGCTATTGCTTGCAATGCATTTGGCAAATCAAAAAGTGAATATAACACGGTTATAGCGAACTTTCCATTTATTTTCATATATAAAATCCCCAACCCATCTTCTGTAAACTATATACTAGAGTACCACTGGACACTGGACATGCCTGGCTGAAATATTTAAAGGGATTCTGTATTAATATTTCTAGCAGGAAAGAGGTGCAATCCAAAACTTTCACCCCCAAAGCTTTCCTGCTAAAATTTCAAAGGTGAATAAAATGAGATGTGTAATATGCGGAGCAACCATAAAACCATGGTTTGAAATTTGCTATGAATGTTATAATCCAATCTTAGAAAATGTAACTATGCCAGAGCCAATTATGGCAAAAGAGTTTATGCAGAAAATGGGTATTGATGTATGGAAATAAAAAAGAAAAAATGGTAGGATAACTTGGCAATCCGGGAACTTGACACCTTCCTGTTCGCAAGAACAGTGAAATGCGAGTGAGCTCGTTGCGAACTCGCTCACATGTCACAGGGTTCAAATCTTGGAAAGGATTAATCCTTTTTGGGTGGAAATCCCAGCCGCGGCGCATAAACAAAAACAAAAAAGGTGACAAAAAATGGAATTAAGCAATGAATTTGTGGAAGACTTGTTTTTCCAGCAGATGAAGGAACTGACAATAAGAACAAGCAAACAGCTGAGAAGCTTTGATGCACAGTTTAGCGGAATACCAATAAAGAGAAGGTGAAACCATGAAGCTAAAACAAAAATTTTTAGACGAGTTTGAAGATTTGGATTTTTATAATGAAGCTGCAATAGAACAAGATTTGGAGGATGATGAGATAGAATCTTTTGAAGAAGGATTTATGATAGGGTATTTGGAATAAATTTATTATAACATAAACTATTTATACTATATCTTTTTCTGCTTTTTTATGAGAGTGCTTAATTTTGATGAGTTTAAGATTGAAAAGGAAACTATACTTAACCAAATTATAGATGGAGTTATTTTCATACATCCTACTGATACAATCTATGGAATTGGATGCAATGCAACTCTTTCAAAATCAGTTAAGAAGATTAGGCAATTAAAAGGAAGAGCAACAAATCCTTTTTCTATTATTGCACCTTCTATTGATTGGATAAATGAAAACTGCATTATAAAAAAGGAAGCTGAAGAATGGCTTGATAAATTACCTGGGTCTTATACACTAATATTAACATTGAAAAACAATTGTGTTTCCAAAGAAGTTAATCCTGGATTGAACACTTTGGGAGTAAGAATTCCAAATCATTGGATAAGAAATCTTGCAGCAGAAGCAGAAGTTCCAATTGTGACAACATCTGTCAATAGAAGCAATGAAGCTTATATGACTTCTTTAGAAGACCTAGATTCAAGCATTAAAAAAGGTATTGAATTCGTGCTTTACGAAGGCAGAAAAGAAGGCAAGCCGAGCAAGATAGTTGATTTAACAGGTGATGTGAGGATAATTGAGAGATAAGTTTTTAAACTGTTTTTGTTCTTAAATTAATATGGAAAAGCATGACAAATCAAAGCTTAGAATATTGGCAGCAGGAGACATTCATGGAGACAGGACAGCAGCCAAAAGGCTTGCAGAGCAGGCAGAAAAGGAAAACATAGACTTAGTTGTATTATCAGGGGATTTAACCTACGCAGAATCATCAACAGAAGGCATAATAGGTCCTTTTGTAAAGAAAGGGAAGAAAGTGGTTTTAATTCCTGGAAATCATGAAACTGTAGCAACTGCTGATTTTCTAGCTGAATTATATGGGGCAACTAATTTGCACGGCTACTCAATCAAGTACAAAGGCGTTGGATTATTTGGATGCGGTGGAGCAAATATTGGATTGTTCCAGCTTGGCGAGGATGAGATTTTTGAGCTGATAAAGAAAGGATACGACAGGATAAAAGATGCAAAGATAAAGATTTTAGTCACCCATGTTCATCCTTCAGGCTCATTAATGGAAAAATTCACTGATGTGTTTCCGGGCAGCGACGGCGTAAAAAAAGCAATAGACATTTTCAAACCTGATATATTGCTTTGCAGCCATGTCCATGAAGCAGAAGGAATAGAAGAGATGATAGGCAAAACTAAGGTTATTAATGTCGGGAAAAGAGGAAAGATAATTGAGGTTTAAAATTTTATATTTTAATTAAATTTTTTAATTTTATTTCCGTTAATGTTTATTCGTTATTGATTATTTTTTAATGTGTTTGTTTTATTGCGTTTTAGTTTATTGATTTTCTTTTGATGTGTATTGTTCTTCTTGCCCTGTACATTGGAGGCACAACAATAATATTATAAAATTAAAAATATAAAAAATTCATGATTCTAATAGAACTCAATATCAGGTTTTTTGGATTTTGATTTGGACTTGGATTCAAGCTCTTCTTCTTCATCCTCGTCCTCTTCTTCCTTGACAGTGTTCATTTTCTTAAGCTCTTCCTCGCTAAAAAGCTCTGCGAACAAGTCTTCTGTAGAATCTGAACTTGAGCTAGAAGTTTCTTGTGTCACTTGCGTTTCTTGGCTTGAAGAACTTGAGCTTGTGTCTCCAAATATATTGGCCATTGGAGATGTCACATTTGAGTCAGTTGATTGATTAATAAAAATTTCTTGAGTATCGCCTACAATATGCTGCAGCATCTTTATTACTTTTTTTATATCTTCATGCGTGTCCTCTTTTGTGTCAATGCTGATTTTCATGTTATTTACTCTGCAGTACTAGCTTAAAAATCTTTTGGTTTGTTTATGTTTTCAATCTCTTCTTGCACAAACTTCTCTTGAGCCATTTCCTTTTTATTTTTCATAGCACGTTTTATAATAAAAATGCTCACTGGGATTATAACTATCAATGTGAAAATAACAGCTGCGAAAATAATAACTCTTTTATCAGAGAAATCAATTCTTGGCTTTGTTGTTATTATTTCCTGCACAATTGTCGAGATCGCCTCTGTTTGGTTGCCAATTGATTCTGATACGGATGTGATTACTGATTTGTTTTCCTCTGCAGCAGGTGCTTGTGTTTCTGTGTTTGTAGTAGTTTGCTGCTCTTGCTTGAGCTTGACCTCTGATGATGAATTTAGATAGCTTACAAATCCATTAAAGCTGTATTTAATGCTCAAATCTAGTTTTAGCTTATCTAAACCTGATGAGCTATTAGGTGATGTTAATATATTGCTTATTATTGGGTATGATTGCCCTGGATCTAATTTATCCAGCTTTTGCACAATATTATTGTTGTTCGGAACAATCAAAGTAGCCTCAATAGCGCTCAAGCTATAAATCTTGCTTGGGTTTTTCAAATTAACAACAACAATAAATTTCTGACCTATCATTACTTCTGGATATTCTGATGTAATAATAACTACGGGTTTAATTTCCGGAACACTAATTAATGTATAATTCTCCAGTGTATCAAATACATTTTTTATAGTGTATTCGTATTTTTCCTTTATTGGAGCATCACTTGTTGAAGTTTGCTCAAGATATAAGGAGAAATTGAACATCTTGCTAGGATCTAAAATCAAAGTTTGCCTAAGCACATTGCCATTCTGATTTAAGTATGGTATATACTCAATTATTTTTACATTGGAAGGTACATCAATAGTCATAACGCCTTCTAATCTTTCGTTCAAATTTACATTTTGAAGAGAATAATTGATGTAGAATGGCTGCTGCAAGCCTGTATTGTTATCTATTATTCTGGTCACTTTTAATTGCTTTTGTGCAACGGTTACAGAAGCAGAATCTGTTGTTTCATTTTTTGTTTCATATCCATTGAAATAGCTTAGATTTCCTGTAAATATATGATTCCCTGACATACTTGTAACTATTTTAGCAGTGCATATCTTGTCAAACCTTGGCTTTAGGGAGCCCTGCCATGAAAGCTGGCTGTTGGCTAAGGTGCAGCCTGTTACTTCGGTTACATAAAATGGATCTAAATTTTCTATGTATTTGATGTTTAGAATATCAAAGTCTGTTGGATTAGTTATTGTAATTTGAAATGTAGTCGGCTCATTGGGAAGGAGTGCATTTGAACCTAGCAAAGTTGTTGGAGTTAAACTGCCAGTAAGCTTGTATATTTTTAAGTCAATTTCATAATAATAAACATATGTTGTGATGTTTTTATCGTAGAATGTTGCATTAGTTATACAGATTCTGAAAAGAGCATTTGACTTGCAAGCGCCATTGTCTATTATCAAATTTGTAGAAGGTGTTTGCGCATAAATCTTGTTTGATGTTTCATCATATCTAAACCTGAAAATGTTGTTTTCTATTACTTTGTCCTGGTCGGTTATGACCTTGCCTGAAAATATCTGGGTTTCTGCACCAGCTAATTTCAATAATAATATAAAAGCAATTAAAAAGATTGTATATTTTTTCATAAAATATCTATCTTAAGAAGTATATTTAAAATTAACGATTTATTTCATTAAAGATAACATTAAGCTCTGTTGATGCTATTCTAGAATCTTTTTTCAGCATGCACATAGCTTCTATCTCTTTGTCTTTTGGCACTTTTATCAATGCGGAATTTTGATTTGGATATTGGTAATCTACGCTTAAATTATAAGATTCTATAATCTGTCTTGCTGTTTCCTTTGTTATAGCTTCCTTAAAATTAACAATTATAGCGCCACTAAGATATTGTGTTTTGTGTTTTTTTAAATCAGATTTTGTCTTCTTGACACATCTTTCAACAGGATCTTGAAGAAGAATAAATGCAGCAACTGACAATATTATAACAAATAAAATTGAAACAACTATGATTAGCTTTTTATTCATATGCTAACTAATAATTATTGATTTAAAAATTTATCCAAACACCCTCTGCCAGTTCATGTAGATGTTATTTATTACTTCTGTTACATCCATACTCTTAAGCTCTGCAATCTTTTTGTAGCTTTCTATGACAAAAGCAGGCTCATTACTTTTTTCCTTGTAAGGGCTCAGGTAAGGGCTGTCAGTTTCACAGAATAATTGTGTTATTGGAGTTATTTTTGCGTTCTCTTGAAATTGAAATGCCCTTACAACCACAGTAGGAATTGTTAAAAACCAGCCGTTGTCTACTATTCTATTTACTAATGCCTTTCTGCCAGAAAAGCAGTGCATTATGATTTTTTTGTTTTTACAAGACTCAAGCATTTCAATGCATTTTGCTTCTGCTTTTCGAGAATGCACAACAATTGGTTTGTTTAATGCTTCTGATAAACCAATCATCTTCTCAAAATCATCTATCTGCTGTTTGTCTTCGCCGTGAACAAAATCTAATCCTACCTCACTAATCGCAATAATATTATTTCTATTTTTTTTAATGAATTGAATTTCCTCATCAATGTCAAAATCAGTCGAATGCGAGTGAGCTTCGTTGCGAACTCGCTCACAATTGACTACTCTTAACTGGGTCTCTCCGGTTTCAACTTCTTTTTTCAGCGCATTTCTTGGATAGACTCCCATGCCGCATTCAACAATATCATATTTCTTAGAAAGTTCTAGGCAAATTCTGTTTGTTTCTGGATTTATGCCGTTTGTTATTATGTGCTTTAATCCAGCAATTTTTGCTTTATTAACTATTTCATCTATTTTGCTATACATTAAGTGATGATCAAGATGGGAATGTACATCAATTAAAAGTTGCATTTTAATTATTAATTTTGACAAGATTTAAATAAGTATTGGCATTACTTATAGTATGGATAGCGTAAGGATGAATGGTGTATAAATGATTTCTTTTTGAGCTAGATTGGGTTATATTATTTTTAAAATTTTTTTAATTGTTGATTAATCGTTATTGAATTGCGCCTATTGTAAAGCGCAAGAAGTACAAAAAACATTAAGCGCGAAGCGCAATAAACTCAATGATGAAAAAACATTAAATAAAAATTCAATTAAATAAAATCCAAAAAATCGAGAATGACCTCTTGATTGTATAGCGAAAGAGGTAACCCATTTGTGACTTGAAAATGAAACCAGTAAATCACATCAAGATTGAAAAACCTTTATCAGTCAATGAACTAGTCAAAAAGATGGATGCAATAGGAGTTTTAGGAGCAGGAAGATTGGGAAAAGCAGTAAATATATGCGAAGAGATGATTAAAGACAAGGATTGCAAGGTATTTCTAGGATTGGCTGGACCATTAGTTCCTGGAGGAATGAGAGAGATAATAATAGATATGATAGAAAATAAATGGGTTGATGTTATTGTGACAACTGGAGCAACTTTAACTCATGACTTAGGAGAAGCGCTTGGATATATACATTATCAAGGGAATAAAGATGCTGATGACGCTGAATTGCATAAAAAAGGTCTTGATAGAGTTTATGAATCTTACATGCCCAACAAGATATATGAGGGAATGGAAGATTTCATATCAAAAAATTTTGATAATTTAAAAGACAAAAAATCAATTAAAGAATTCTTGTGGGAGCTTGGAAGATTAACGCCAAAAAAATCTATATGCAATGCATGCTTTGAAAACAAAATTCCATTATTTTGTCCTGCAATATCAGATTCCGGAATTGGCTTGATGATTTGGGGGCAATTGGCAAGAAACAAAGATGTTGAAGTTCGTGCTTTTGAGGATTTGAAAGAGATAATTGACATTGCATGGACTGCAAAAAAAGCAGGAGTTATTTATTTTGGCGGCGGAGTGCCAAAAAATTATATACAGCAAGCAATGCAGTTGACTCCTAAATCAGCATCTTACGGAGTTCAAGTAACTATGGACAGGCCAGAGCCAGGTGGCTCAAGCGGAGCAGAATTAAAAGAAGGAATTTCTTGGGGCAAAATGAATCCAAAAGCAAAATTTGTTGATTTAATCTGCGATGCGACAATTGCAATGCCGATAATATATGCTGCGCTGAAGGAAAGACTATGAGTACAGAATTATCAGATTATCTCAAACAGCATAGTACGCTTGTGGATAGAGGGCTACACAACGAGTTAATTGACGAAATTGCTGACAATTTGCCTCTTATTGGAATTTCCGGTCAAAGCAATGTACACAAGGAAGTGGAATTGGTTGAAGGGAAGAGGGTAATAGGCTCGGTTGATATAGTAGTTGAAATACTAGATGGCTTGTATGTTATAGAAGGAAAAACACTTAAATATGGTTCACCTGATTCAAGATCTACAATAAAAGCGGTAGTTAGTCTCAATAGGGAATTAAGAAAAGCCTCTAGGTTTTTTGATCGCAATTTTTCTACCAAGCCGAGAAAAATAGGTATTTTTAGGTATAATGGTCAAAGGGAGCTTCGTTTTTATGAATTAGACGTAGATGCAAATTTCAGAAAAGCAGAATCCGTGCATGCAATAGCGTATATGGCATAAACATTTAAAAATACTTCTTAATTCATTCAACCTTATGAAATCAATTCAAGACATCAAATCAATGAAATCAAAGCAGAAGATTGTAATGCTCACTGCTTACGATTTTCCTACTGCAAGAT
>Ga0213870_1000486_pt1 | contig 18502 bp, 18 predicted proteins | sample WICALVC2017_Meta_FD_160119 | JGI IMG/M metagenome (GOLD analysis project Ga0213870, IMG submission 160119) | Freshwater microbial communities from subterranean cave lake in Wind Cave National Park, South Dakota, United States - WICALVC2017 | ecosystem: Environmental > Aquatic > Deep subsurface >... | reverse complement strand
GCCTCAAAAATGAGCTAGAAGAAAAACTCCAATTGCAAAGGGATGCAGAAAAACTCAAAAAACAAATAGGCTCAGAAACAGACAAAGCTCTTGAAAAGAAGCGTGGGCTTGTAGAAAAATATGTGGGTAAGATAGAGGCTCTTAGAATCAAAATCGAAGACCTGTCCGACGTAATAAACCAACTATCATCGATAAAAGCAAAATGCCCCATCTGCGAATCAAAGATAACCGAAGAAAGAAAAATCATTCTGATAAAACAAAAGAAGGTGCAGATAAAAGACCTGTATGAAGAAATGGAGCACTCTGCAAAGCAGAAGCAGATGAACGAACAAGATCTTAGAGATTTGGAGGTTTCGATCAATAAGTTGAACAGGATACTTGATGAAATAGAAGACTTGGAAGATTTGAAAAGTAATCTAGAAAACGCGCAGCACATTTACTCTGTTCTGGAAGAAAGTTCTGTAAAGCTTGAAAGCGAATTGAAAGCAATGAAAGTCGAACTTGAAAAAATGAATAAAACTCTAACCGAAGCCCGCGACGAGAAACAAAAATCAGAATTATTGCATTTGCAAATGCGTGACTATGAAATAAAGAAATCCAGAATAGACGAGCTACTTAGGCAGAGGGAAGAAATAACCCGCCATCTGCAGAGTCTAGAAAAAGTAATTTTTGGGAGAGACTTGTCTGCGATAGAAGCTGAATTACGAAATCTAGTCGGACAAGAGAAAGGATCCTCGGCAAAAATAGCGGCATTGAATCAACTCTTGTCCGAAAGAGAAACGCGATTAAAAGAATTTGAATCAACTTTGTCTGCAGCTACAAAAGAAAGAGAAGATGTAAAGAAATTAGAAAACCTGACAATTCAGCTGAAGATTTTTGAAAAAGCCCTTGAAGAGACACAGATACAATTACGACAAGAATTCATCACCCTAGTTAATTATTCAATGAACCAACTGTGGCAGACTCTGTATCCTTATCAAGATTTTACTGGTATAAGATTGAACATCGATGAAGGAGATTATGTGCTTCAGCTACAGTCACGAAGTGATTGGGTTGATGTAGAAGGTATAGCATCTGGTGGGGAGAGGAGTATAGCAGCTTTGACCTTAAGGATTGCATTTTCCTTGGTATTGGCACCGCAGCTTAGAGTACTTATTTTAGATGAACCAACCATGAACCTAGACGAGGCAGGGGTTTCAAAATTAGCTGAGACTCTAAGAGAAAGAACAGGTGAGTTTCTTGACCAAATCTTCCTTATAACCCATGACTCAAAACTTGAAGAAGCAATCACAGGTACTGGTTATAGATTAGAACGAGATAAAGCAAGTGACGGATATACCCAAGTCATTCAATTAAATTAAAAATAGTATTACATAAATGTCTCCAAATCCTTCTCATCAATCTGTTTATTATTGAAATTCGAAATCTCATCTTCCAGTTTCATCCCTTTTTCAGAAGCTTTGCTCTTTCTTTCTCTAACATTTACCAGAATAGGATAATTAACAGCTTCACCTACAATATAAGCTTCACCAACTTTCAATCCAGGTATAGAATCTAAAACACCACTAGTGATTCCTTCGGAACTTTCTTTTATATGGTCCAAATCCATAGGGTTAGACACCCTCATGATTATGTGCGAGTTGCATTGCGAAAGTGCAGTCGTGGCCAATCCAACAGGTCTTTGTGTAATCAAAACTAGGCATGCATTGAACTTCCTACCTTCTCGTGCAATCTGTTCAATAATCCCGCGTGATAATGCACTTTGTTCTTCCGATTGCGGTGCGAACTGGTGCGCTTCTTCTACAAATAAAACAAAAGGCGATATCTTCTTCTGTCTTCTAGCTTCAAACAACTTCCAAGCAAAGTATGATACGATTATCTGCTTTCTTTTAATATCGACGATGTTTGACAAATCAAGAATGCTAAGATTTCCTTGAAATGCAAGGTCCTTTACTGATGGATTATCTCTATTGCTGAATAGTCCTGTATACTCAAGCTCGTGCAGCCATGACGCAAGTACATTTTTCGTTTTCGCATCTTTTATATCACTATTCAACACAGCGTCAATCAAATCTTGAATGTTGTACGAAGGCTTTTCTTCCCTTAATTTTCTAATTACTGGCCCAAGCTCTCTTCTTTGGACTGAGGATATCTTTGGTTGCAACACCGAAAGCTGATAAGCAGACAGGCCATTGGTCGCAATTGTTACTTTCTCACCATCATAAACTTTCGTGGATGCCCTATACTTTTCATCCTGTTCAAATCCACCATATTCACCATGAGGATCGATTACAATTATTGACGGTCTGGAATTTCTGTCGCGATTCAAAATCTCCTCTATCAGTACACTAGATAAAAACGACTTACCGGCGCCGGACATTGCAAGTATAGCCAAATGTTTCTGAAACAATCTTGTTATATTCAACTTGGCATCAATATTATGGAATTCAATCTTGCCTATATCCAAACCAGATTTAACATCCAATCCAAGAACATTGTGCAGCAAGCTCTCATCAATAGGATATACGTCATTACCTGGCGAAGGAGGAAATGTAACTCTTTTCTGCGTGCCATTAGAAAATACACCCAAAGGATAAGCCTGTGCAATCAGATATTCCCACCTGTCTACAGGAAATTGTTCTACCAACGGTCGACCAGAGCGTTCGAATTCGCTGACAGATTCTGCTCGCTGATAATACCGATTGGTTTTTATTATATCCTCAACTCTAGCGACTAAGATACCATCTTGTGTGTCCAGTTGAATGAACTGACCTTTTCTAACAGGTACGCCTTTGTTGTCATTTAGTACGAACCAGAATTCTGTACTATTAGGGCTTTCAACGGATGATATTACTGTACCTATTCCCTGCATACGTTAGCATTGTTATTTAAGATTTAAATTTTTAGAAACGAAATTATTATATGGTCGTACACGATACAATTACTATTTTTGATTTTGGAGGCCAGTATACACAACTTATTGCAAGAAGGATAAGGAGATTGGGCGTTTACGCCGAAATAGTTCCTCATAATACCACTTTATCAAATGTAAGGCATTCTAAAGGACTCATTTTTTCTGGTGGTCCGTCTAGCGTTTACGAAACAGATTTTCCCAGATACGATTTACAGATACCAAATTCTGGGATACCTCTATTAGGGATATGTCTTGGTATGCAGGCGTTAGCACACCAGTTCGGCGGTAGAGTTCAAAGAGGAAAAATAGGTGAATACGGTTCATCTACTATCACAATTAAAGATCCTGCAAGAATATTTGTTGGACTAAGTGCGCAGGAAAAAGTTTGGATGAGTCATGGAGATTCTGTAGAAGAACTTCCTGACGGGTTTAAAGTTCTGGCAATGTCGGAAGACGGAATTGTTGCAGCCTTTTCAAATCCTGAAAAGCAAGTATATGGTTTCCAATTTCATCCTGAAGTATCGCATACCCAAGATGGAACTAAGATGTTAGAAAACTTTGTATTGGATATCTGTGGTTGCAACCAAAACTGGACACCCGGAAATTACATACAAGAAACCCGTGAGCGTGTTCGACAACAAATCGGATCTTCTGATTCTGTAGTCTTTGTCAGTGGTGGTGTCGACTCTACCGTTTCCTATTTCTTAGTAGCTGGAACAGAAGACATAGGAAGATTGTATCCAATCTTTGTTAACAATGGATTGCTTAGAAAGGGCGAGGCTGAAGAGGTTCAAGAAAGATTAACGAGGTTGGGTGTAAAAGGGTTGATTTATGCTGATTATTCAAAAATGTTCTTAGATAGGCTAAAGGGAGTCACTGATCCTGAAATGAAAAGACATATTATTGGAGATTCGTTCATTGAAGTGCAAGAAGCTGAAATGAAAAGATTGGACATAGACAAAAACGCATTTTTAGTTCAAGGTACTCTCTATACAGATCTTATCGAAACTGGGTTTGGTGTAGGTAAAGATGCACATAATGTAAAAACCCATCATAATGTTGGTTCACGTTTGGTAAGAGAGAAAAGAAAACTAGGGTTATTGATTGAACCGCTATCAGAGCTGTTTAAAGATGATGTTAGATATGTCGGATTAGAATTAGATTTACCAGAAGAGACGATTTGGAGACACCCATTCCCCGGATCTGGTTTGGCCATCCGCATGATTGGTGAAGTGACTCCAAAAAGATTAGCCACTTTAAGAGAAGTAGATTGGAGGTATGTCCAAGAATTGAAAAATCTAGGTTTGTATCGCCAAATTTGGCAAGCATTTGCAGCCTTAACAGGAGTCCAATCAGTTGGCATTATGGGCGATAAGCGGGCATATAAAGAAGTTGCTGTATTAAGAGCAGTAAAAAGTGAAGATGGTATGACAGCTGAACCTTTTGATTTTCCTAAAGGCGTTCTTCAGAGAATTTCGGAAAGAATTGTTAATGAAGTTCCGGATATAGGAAGGGTGTTATACGACACTACGCCAAAGCCTCCAGCAACGATAGAATTAGAATAGAGATCTAGAATTCCCTGCATAGTTTTTAACTTTATTATGAAAATATAAAAGCATGTATAAAATATTAATTCCTGCTTATAACGAAGAATGCAACATAATAAGAATTTCTGGATATAAGAAAGTTTAAATAGTTAAGTATAAACTCAAGTTTTATGAAAAATGCAATAATGTTACATGGAACAGCATGCACACCAAATTCATATTGGTTCCCGAGCATCAGAGGATACCTTGAAAGTGTGGGGTATAGAACTTGGGTGCCACAACTTCCAGATGCAGATATACCAGATTTAAAGAAACAATTACCATATGTTCTTGAAAACGGTGAATTTAATGAGGAAACTGATCTTCTTGCTCATTCTAGGGGTTGCCCTTTGGCATTGAGTGTTTTAGAGCATATCGATACGAAAATTCACAGAACTATTTTAGTTGCTGGTTTCACTCGACCTAACGATGAATCTGAGTCCGACCCAATATTACAAAAACGTTATAATTGGAGAAAAATTCGACAAAACGGTGGAGATATATATTTTATAAACTCTGATAATGACCCATGGGGTTGTAATGACAAACAAGGACGATACATGTTTCAACACTTAGGAGGAACATTGATTGTTCGTCACGGAGAAGGTCATATGGGTTCAGATACATTTAACCAGCCATATAAAGAATTTGCTCTTCTCGAAAGGCTGTTGAGTCTACCTTAATGATAGTTCTTATCTCTTTTCCATTGTGTATATCGACGAGTTTTCTTTAAAGTTATCATTACCATATTCTATGTTTGTTATTTTGAAATATTTCTCAAGGAGGCTTTCCAGATTCTTTTTCAACAGAACATTATTAGGTGTTTTATGATTTCTGACTAAAGAAAAAAGATCCAATAATTCTTTCGGAACCTTTCCATCCTCATAGTCTTTCTGCATTTTTTGATATAACTCTTCCCCCGACAAAGATTCCCTTTCTGCATCATAGTAGTGTAAAAGCACAGGAAATAACATGGACGTATACCAATGTAGATTTTCAGGTCTTTCTTTAAAGATTTTAACAACATCTTCTAGAGAATATTTTTGATTTTCATGTCTTACCCATATTCTTTGTACAACTATCCCATCTTCTTTTAGTGCCCTTTCTATATTATTGAGAACTTTCTCGACATCTTGGTATGGTACAACTGTTATTGCACAATCACCAATTATCATGTCGAATTTTTCTGAGAACTCCATTTCTCTCCAGTCTTGTTTACTGAAACCCTCGTTATAGTCTTTATTCCCGGTTAACAATTTCAATGCTTTGAATATTTCCTCAGACCAGTCAACAATAGTTATTTTCAGTCCATATTTTGCCGCTAAATCTCTTATTTCTGGTGTAGAACCTAAAAGGAGTATATGACTAGATTCTGGCAATTCTTTTATACGAGATTCGAATATCTCTACTTCGCTAGCAGAAGGCCTTGAAGGTGGTTTGTATTGAGACCACTCTTTTGCAACCTTTTCAGTCCATCCTATTTCCTGCATAAGATAAGTATACTTGAATGATATATTTATATGAGCTAAGATATACTACGGATTGATATGAAAACGGACAAAGTTAAAGAAATGTACAAAGATGAGTGGGTGTTGGCCGAGGTTATTAAAGAAGATGAATTAGGACAGCCCATTGAAGTAGAAGTAATTACACACAGTAAAAACAGGGATGTTGTCTACGACGAATTGGAAAGAGTCGAAGCAGGTAAACATGTGTGCACATTTTATACCGGAGAGATGCCTAAAAAAGGTTATGCGGTAGCATTTTTATGGGTAGAATGAGGTTTGACCCAGAACAACCTGTAATAGTTCTTAATGTTGAATTGAAGGGAAGAATTATAGAAAATGTAAAGATGGCTTTTGATACAGGTTCCACTTATACAATGATTCCTTGGAAACTAGCCAAACCTCTTGGGTTGTCACCAGAATTATCTGAAGCCAAAGTTGATATGGTAACTGCGTCTGGTGTTGAAAAAGCTCCTCTAGTCACCTTAGAGTCAATGACTGTATTAGGCGAATCATTAAATGATGTTCAAGCAACTGTTCATGATTTGCCACCTAGAAGCTATGTAGACGGTTTACTTGGATTATCTTTTCTCAAGAAATTCGATATAAATATTAATTTTAAAGAAGGTGTCTTGGAAATTAAAAAATAGGAACAGCAGACCTACCTAATTCTCTGCATAGTTTTTAAGTTGATTATAAAAAGATAAATGTATGTCAATCAAGCTGTTAACAGACTATCCTGCATTGTTCATAAACGAAATAAAAACGCTTGTAATAACTGATCTTCATGTAGGTGTAGAGTATGAACTTACCAAATCTGGAATAAGGATTCACAAGCAAATAGAAAAGTTTTTAGACGTAATTAGCAAATTATCTAAATTAACTAATGCTTCTCAATTAATAATTTTAGGTGATGTGAAACATAAGGTTCCTGGGATGAGTATACAAGAAATAAAAGATATACCCAAGTTCTTTGAACATCTGAAAACTATTTTTAAAAAAGTAATTGTAGCTCAAGGAAATCATGATGCAGATTTACATTATATACTTCCTGACGGAGTCAAACTCTACGGAAGCAAAGGCTTCAAAATTGGCAAATACGGGTTCTTCCACGGTCACGCATGGCCGTCCCAAAAATTAATGAAATGTGATTATCTGTTTATGGGACACTTGCAGCCAAGCATGGAGTTCAAGGACAAACTAGGATATCGCTCCCGCCAGCAAATATGGCTAAAAGGCAAACTAGACCAAACTGTGATAAAGAAAAAATACAAAATCACTTCCACAGGAAAACTTAACATAATAATCTTCCCGTCTTTCAACTCACTATTAGGAAGCTTGAATGTAATGGGAAAGGAAGATTTATCCGGTCCACTCTTAACAAGCAAAGCCATGAACTTGGATGACATGAGAACTTATCTTCTGGATGGCACTTATCTTGGAATCCTTAAATATCTCAAAAGGAGAATTTCTTAGATTTCTAATGAAAACGGAATCTAAATTTCTTTCAATGACAAAAATATGAAATTGGGGGAACCAAAGCCTTTTCTACTTTGGGATTCAAAACTCTTGTTTTATGGTATTGACCCTATATAATAGAACATTTTATATAGTTGAAAACAAAATATTCTAGAGAAAATAACGGCGTTTTTATGAAGATAATTAGCCTTTCAATAACAATTGCATTTTTAGTTTTTACCAACATTGTAATTGCGCAGACTACTGTAACAGAAAATGCTATTATAACTGACGATAAAAGTATTATGGCTGGTACAACTCCTGACTCGCCATTTTATTTCATTGATACTGCTTTAGATCAAATTCGTTATCTGTTGACTTTCGACAACACAGCGAAAGCTAAGGTAGGCTTAGAAATCGCACGCGAAAGATTACTAGAAGTGCGTGAAATGGTTATTGAAAATAAAGCTAATGCTGCACAAAAATCTCAAAATGAACATGTAAAAACTCTAGAAAAAGTTAAATCTTCAATCACTGCATTATCACGAGATAATTCTACGCAAGAGTTAAAAGAAACGATAGTGATCGAAAAAGAATTGGAAGAACACGAAGAAGAAGTCGAAACTGTTAGTAATGAATTGAAAATAAAAATCGAAGTAAAAGGTGTAATAACAGCAGAACAACAGGCATTGATTGATTCTGTTCTAAATCTTATGCAAAACAAAACAGGCGAAGTTAAAATAAAAATAGAGAACAAGAAAGGCGAAACCAAAATAAAAATAAAAGCAGAGACTGGCAAATCCGAAATTGAGATAGAGAATGAAGTAGAAGAACTCGAAGAACGTGCAGGCTTGACAGATATAAAACAAAATAAAGCCGAAGAACAAATTGAAGATGCTTTAGAAGAACTCGCTGAAGTCAAAGCAAAATTACTTGAGGTGAATGTCACCGAAGTTAATATCACTGCTGTAAATGAATTAATTTTCCAAGGTGAACAAAAATTAGCTCAAGCTCAAGATGCATTTAACGAAACTAAATTTGGCGAGGCATTTGGCCAAGCAAACGCTGCTGAACAGTTAGCTAAAAATGCTGAAAAAATATTGGAACGGCTCTTAGAACGCGAAGAGGAGGAAGAGGAAAAGGAAATCGAGGTTGAAGTTGAAGGTTCTATAGCGAAAATTAAAGTTGAAATAGGAGATCTGAAGTTAAAGTACAGATTAAACACAACCAACAAAGAAGAAATAGTAACTGATATAGCAAGTAAAACTGGATTATCTACAGATGAAATTAATGCTATAATTGAATTTGAAGTTGAAGAAGAGGAAGAAAAAGAAATTGAAGTGGAAATAGAAAAAGGTGTGGCGAAAGTAAAGGTTGAAATCGGTGGACAAAAACAAAAATTTATTTTGTCAACCACAAACGAAACTGAGATATTTGAAAATATAGCCTCCAGAACTGGACTGATTTTTGATGAGGTTAAATCATTAGCAAAAGTTGAAATCGAGGAAGAAGAGGCTGAAGAAGAAAAAGAAAAATCTAAAATTACTTCGGGTGTATCTGGCAAATCTGAACAAAAAGAAGAATCAAGTGGTAAATCAGAAGAAAGTAAGAGCGGCAAGGAAGGATCTAAATCAGGTAGCTCAGGTTCAGGGGAGTCTAGTAAATCTAAGGAAGAAGATTAAAGTTCGTTATTAACAATCAAATCCATGAACTTAGCTGGCATGAGAACTTGTCTTTTGGAGGGAACTTGTCTATGGATGTTGAAAACCATCAGTCAAAACTTTCTTAACTTTATATATTTGGGGGCTTAATTAAAATCCATGAAGAAATCGCTGTTGATAGCCGTTTTAAGTTTTTTCATATTCGTTTCACCAGCATTGGCACTGAACATCACAATCTCGACTGACAAAACTAAAGTTCTGATGGGAGAAAACATCACTTTAAGCGGAAAGATAACCTTTGACAACGGCAGCGCAACCAAATTTGAATATCGGGCAGCAATAGTCGCACCCAAGGGAATAGTTATTTGCGATTCAAACAAAACGACAACAACTTCTAACGGAACATTCAAATTGCAATGTAACCTACCAACAGCCGAACAAGCAGACGCGTTGGGAATACCAGCCGCATTAACACGTGCGGTAATACCATATTTAGGCGGCGTATCTGTTAAAGATCCTACCGAAAACGAGCTTGTTAAGAAACACACAAGAGCCGTTATAGCTTTCAGCTCTGATAAATTAAACAGCCATCTCGATGAAATTATTCAAAACCTGGACAACTTTGTCAATCACGCCCAGAGGTTTGTGCCCGAATGTGAAAAAATTGCCGAGCGTGCTGCAAGATTTAATGTGACCGATGTTTCTGACAAATGCGTGGAGATTCAAGAGAAAATCAACGACTTGATAATCAATGCAAACACTCTTGCTGAACAAGCACGACAACTTAAAGCTGATGCAACAGGAGGAGATATTGAAAATTTCCGAGAGTCACTGAAGCCCCTGAGAGACGATTTGAAAGACATAAGAAGTAACTTGAAAGATGTGAAAGATTCAATCAAGGCTGTGAACTGGGATAGGCTGAAAGAAGTTAAGAAAAATACAGAGGAGATAAAGCAGGACATAGAGAAAAAGCGTGAACAAATAAAAGAACTCAGAGGTAAAGCTAAAGAGCTGAAACAGCAAGTTGTTAAAATAGAAGAAAAAATCGAAAGGAAGAAAATAGAAGAACCTAAAAAAGAAATTCCCAAATCACAACCAAGTGTACCGAGGGGTGGTAGTTAATGAATAAAACCGTTTTAACTCTCAGCATTTTGTCGATAATGGCGATGATTTTCCTAGCAGGATGTTCAAGAGGACCGCAACAGCCTCCAACTGCAACAACAGCTCCAGAAGTTCCCAGCGAAAATGTCGAATCAGCCTCGTCTTCAGCCGAATCTTCCGCAGACAATTTCATTAACGATGCTACACCAACTTCTGATCAGGTAGTTCCGGATTTAACTTAATTCATTCAGCAATTCCTTTTCACTATCTGTAAGCCTGTCATAAACTTCCTTGAGAATCTTCAAATCATTCTCACTTAATGCCGAAGTCAAGTTATCACCTTCAAATATATGCCTGCCAATTGCAACATCTTCAACGCTTATGGCAACTCTGTCTCCTTTCTTAGCCCCGTCAATAGTCTTGCCTTCCCTCTGCACCTCTTTCACCCTACCTATTATCCTCTCCCCTCTTTTCAGCAAGACACCCGACTTCAGAAATCCCCTGACAACTTCAACGCCGAATACAGCCGGGTTTGACGATCTGAATACAGTATCTTTAAGGAAGACAAGTTCTACCGGACGATTAACATTTTCCAATTTAGACTGTATTTCTCTTTCTTTTTTCTGCGAAGACCACAGCTTATAATCTTCTATCAACCGGTAAATGACATTGCTTTCAAAAACAGTAACTCCCAAATCTTTTGCAACAGATTTTATTTCATCCGATACCTTTACATTAAATACGAGAATAACTCTTTTCAATTCGTCTTCATTGCTTTGTGCATCTATCAAATCTTCTCTCGTGACTTGTCCGACATCAGCTCTTCTTATCGGTATCCCTTCTTCGGTCAAAAGTTTTATCATCGCCTCCACGCTCCCCAAGCTATCAGCTTCAACCGCAACACCATCAATATCTTTTGTGAACTCCACCTCCTCAACATCCTTTTGTACCTCCTCAACATATTTCTGTACTTCCTCCCCCGGTCCGACCGCAATAACAGGGGAGCCAGATATCACATTCTCTAGGTTCGGCGCGGATATCTTAATCCCAGCAGCAGCCTCTACTTCATCAAGAGTTTCAAATTGCTTCTCAACTCTCAATTCCTGCAAATCCCTCGGCTTTAACAAAGACTTTACTTTTGTAACTATTGGCTCCTTCCCGCCAATTACCAGACTATCACCCTTATGTATTACACCGTCATACAGGATCACATCAATAGTTGTTCCAAGACCACGAACCTCCTTCACTTCCAGCACAGAGCCTTTCGCCACATCCGATAGCTCTAATCTGTCTTTCAAAAATTGTTGCGATAACCCAGACAGCATCAACAACAGTTCCGGCACACCTTCCCCTGTTAGCGAAGAACACGGCACAATTACAACCTGTTTCCTAAAATCAGTTACTCTGTCAAATCTTTCGGACTCGATACCCTTTTCTGCCAGCTTCGACACCAGAGAATATATCTTTCTGTCCAATTCTTCCTTCACATAATTCTGCTGTTTGCTCAAGTTCTCCAGAAAGGACTTCGACTGTGAAAACCAGCCTTGAAGTTTATCTATTTTCGTCGCGGCAACCACGAAAGGCGTCTTGTACTCTTTCAATATGGCAAGCGATTCGTACGTTTGCTCTTGGAAACCCTGATTGATGTCGACTACAAGAATAGCCAAGTCTGAAACGGCACCCCCTCTTTTTCTCAATGTTATAAATGCGGCATGTCCAGGTGAATCAAGGAGTAACAATCCAGGAATTACTAACTGTATTTTAAATTTTTCTAGTAGAGGACCGCAGATTTTTTTAATTGTTCCAATTGGTATATAGCTAGCCCCCGATTCTTGTGTAATTTCACCAGGTTCTGACTTGACTACAGAAGTACCTCTAATTTTATCCAACAAACTGGTTTTTCCATGATCCACATGGCCCGCTGTGAGAATTATAGGAGAGCGTATCATTTTGGTCACCAACCATACTTCTATTCAAACTTATCAATTTTTAAATGCATCTAATAATCAGTGATTTCATGACGTTAACCATGCAGGAGGTAATCCCACTGGGCTTCTGCATAGCTACCCAAGATTTGATGGATGCAAGAAGATTCCAGCAAAATTTCGCAGATAACCTAGTTTTAAGGGCGCGCGACAGAACTTTAGAGCCCAAGCTCACACCGATAAAGAGGGAACTGAATTCTTCGGTGCACCAAAAGAAATATCTCGAAGGACACAAGACGGCAATTGTAAGCAACATAGACAAAATAATTGCACTGGTCGCAGCCAGATACGCCGAACTTGATCTGAACTTGGTTGATTCGATAGCTTATAATGGAAAGTTGATAATCGAAAAGGTTTTAAAAGCCGAGTCATTCGATAAAATCGGTGAATTAGATTCTCTGTTCAAATCTAAAATAACCCTTCCTGTTTACGATTTGTTTATAAGGCATCTTAAAAAATCCCGCATTTCAATGGTTTGAATGTCCGATATTGATGATGAAATAGAGCGACTGAAGATGAAAAAAGTTGAGATAACACACAGACTAAACATGAGTGAATTCGTTGATGAAAAAGAAGAATATACGAAAGAGGTGGAAATAATCCAGAGGCAGATTGATATACTGGAAAGGTTAAAATAATCAATACTTTCTTCCTATAACCCATTTGAACAATATAAAAATGAACATGAGCACAACCAAAACAGCACCAGCAACTATCCAAAGCATCGGATTGAGCAGATTGAAAAATTCCACCATAAGATCAACTCTCTGAGAGTACGGTTTCAGTTTTTTTCTTGCGTTTAAATTTGGATATGAAGTTCTTCAAGTTTTCGAGCAAGCCCCTTTTTTCTTCACCCCCACCGTAAACATACCCTGTTTCAGGTTCGTACCCTTTCCTTACCGGCCAGAACAAAAATGCTAAAATCCCCACAACAATTACAATTATCACACCTATAACTATCAACCAAATAGTGGACGGCACCTCTCCTTTTATGCCACCAGTTTCGGCTGCTTTCAACAGGTTTTCGACTTCACCAATCAAAGCCTTTATAGTTTCGAGGGTTTGTTGCGCCTGGAAATAGTTGTTTGAATTTGCATAATCTTCAGCCTGTTTCACAGCAGTGTTCAGTTCAGTTGTCTTCTGCTCAATTGTTTCGGTATTGTTTATTTTCGCTTTAAGCTCAGCGAACCTGTTTTCTAGTTTGCTTGCATCCAACTTGTACAAAGCTATAGTATCGTTTATCTTTGCTTTAGTTTCATTAGACGGCAACACTCTTAATGTAAAGTCCTGCGATATTGTAGAATTAGTTCCTTTTGCATTAAATTTACCCGGGTAATCCTTCACATCGAATTCGCCTATTTTGAACGTGACACTAAACGTTGCAGTGCTGCCTATGCTTATGGTTGTTGACGTCTTATCAAGACTGTACCAACTCTTGTCTATACCTTCTACATCAAAAGCAACATCCTGATTAACACTGCCAGCATTCTTCACTTTTATTTCATAGGTGGTTGTAGAATTCTGGACTATTTCTGAGAGTGTGGGTGCTTGTAAAAAGCTTATGTTAGCCGAAGGTTTCTGCTTTAAAATCAGGGTGTTTTTGATTGTATCAGTCGTATAGTTCTGGTTTACGGTATTGTTGCAGAGATATTCGTATATATTGCCGGCGGTAAATGTCTGCGCATCCGGATTACTCACTGCAGTGTTGTTCCTATATAATTTTGCCGCCAAGCTTGCAACTGTAAGGGTGCAACTGACATTCGTCGTTACAGGCGAGTCTAGTGTCCATTGAGGTGTTATGCTTAATGTTAGCGCAGGTGCTGCAGCGTTAATTGTAAAAGAGCTTGGTGTTGTCAGACCGAATGTGTGATTCGAATAAACTCCGTATATCTTCCACTTATATGTACCAGCTGGGAATGTCACATTGTAATAGTAGCTTGTGAGCGAGGTGTTAGACATTGTGAAATTGGTATCTGTGCCCGTCCAACCTCCTTGTATAAAAGCATTTACTAGAGACGGGTTACTGTCGAAGGTTATATTGATCATGACTACTGTCGTATTTGAAAATGTCGATGGCATGTTTGATACAGTCGTAGAATTGTTAGGTACTGTAGCGACAAAAAATGTTTTTGAGTTGCTCGAGTAGTTTGCATTAGCCGGCACAGTAACTGTATAATTGTGGAGTCCTACCGATGTTATGACATCATCTGATTTGGAATAGGGGTTGGGCCCTCCAGAAACAAGTGTTACGCCGCCATCCCGAATTACCGTAATATTGCATCCTGATTGCACGCATGTTGAATTTACGGTTATATTGATTGCAGTGTTGTTAAGCGATGTTATGTTGTCATTCAGCGTGCCGTTTAAATGCACCCAAATGTCATTTGCAGCTTGTCTGATTACATATGTAAATTGAGAAGTAGAGTTGAATGTATTGTTTGTGTCATTCGCATACGCCCTCCACACATATATACCACTAGCCAGATCTCTAACATTAAGATAGTACACACTGCTCGAGTTGGCCATAGTATCATTATGTGGCGTGCCGCTTCCGGTAATATTGTGCTCAAGCAGGGCTTTTGAGACATCTGAACCGTCGGTCCAAGTTATGTTAAACCAGTAAGTTTGATTTGCCGACCACGTAAGGTTTGAGCTTGGAGATGTGGTATTGCTTGAATAAGCAGGTGCGCGAGTATCAAAAGCAGCAACTGTGACATTGCTTGAATTGAAAACGCCGTTAATATCGAGTGTTGTTATGTTGAAAGAATAACTCCCTGTAACAGACACGGGCGTGACGTATACCCAGAAAAATTGTGTAGTACCGGCGCCGACAACACCAATGGAAGAGCCGTTTATCCAAGACGGTGTAGTGGAGGATGAGGTATATGGGCTTGTGGCGGTTGTGCCGGAAGTTCCTGTAAATGTGAATCCGTTTGGTAATGTTATGTTCAGTTGCGTTATGTTTACACTTCCGATATTCTGGATAGAAAAATTCAATAACTGGTTAGATAAACCAGCTTCTACACCAGTTGGGTTGGATGTTGGAGTAAATGCTACAGCTATAGCAGCTACAGGCAGCATCAAAACGAACAGCAATACTGAAAACAGGGTGAGGGTGGTTTTCATTCAATCTCCTATAGATTCTATTTAAACTTGCTATAAAATATTGCTTTTAGCTTCCAATTCGATGAAGATAGATGGGCGGCATGATAAAATATGAATAGTTTGCCGAGTTCTGAGAAGAAGAAACTAGCATTACGGCTTTTCATAAATAGTTTCTGCTTGATCAGATTTAATTATAATTCTTTTGAAATTCTCCCTCCAGTCTAACTCAAAAACAACAACATCACCAGAGTTTAACGAGTCCTTTTTGTTCAATATATCTACGTTCTTTTCATCAACATAAGAAGTAAAATTAGACACCACTAGTTGTCCTGTGTTAGCAACAGTAACTAATAAATTTTCATCCGAACTTGTGGATACACCAATTATATCCATGCTATGCGCAAAATCTTTTATTGTTGCAATAGCTCTACCGGTAGTTGGTATGAAATTGCCTATAACAGGCAAATCTCCTAATTTCGGAAAGGATCCTAATAGCAGATAACTGGCTAAGAATACAAGCAAAGCAAGAAGAACACCCAGAGATATGTTCCCTATGATTCTGAAGATTATATACACAACAATAACTAAAAGGGCTACACCAAAGAAAAATTCTAAGGGCATAAACTTATTTTATCTTTAAAATTTAAATGAATGTTAATGACAAAGAAGATTAGTGTAATAGAAATTCTACAAAAGTCGTTTCAGATATTCTTAAAAAAGCCGTTTTTGTTGTGGATTTTCGCCTTACCTATTTTATTATCCTTGGTTATGTTTCTGATTTCCTTTCCTCTTTTAGCTTTTAGTATGTATCCGGTATACCTACCAACAATTCTATTATCCTTAGTCATGATAGTTTTTGCCTTGTGGCTTGCGATGGTTGGTACAGGTGGCATGATTCTGTGTGTAGAAAAGATTATTAAAAACCAAAACGTGAAGTTCTGGAAAGTTCTGGATGAAAGTGTCAGGAACAGCGTGAGATTATCAATAGCATATTCACTCGAGCAATTTTTTCTTATAATCGGATTAATATTTTTCATTATTCCAGGAATATTTCTTGCTGTGAGATTGTCTTTAGTAGTACCTGGGTGTATCTTAGAAAAGAAAGGTTACGGTATAAAAAGAAGTTGGGGCGCAACAAAAGGTAATTTCTGGAAGATATTTTTGATATTGGCCATATGGAATGCGGGTTTTATAATTATAGGAACTTTGCCTTACGTTTCAATCATCAACATACTTCTGTTACCCATATATCTAACGACACTTACTATTCTTTACTTACAGTTAAGAAAAAGGTGAGTGCCCCCGACGGGATTTGAACCCGCAACTCCTTCCTTTATTCATACGTAGGACGGAAGTACTCTATCCAAATTGAGTTACGGGGGCTTCGTTTTCAAATATATGAAAATATTTTGGATGAACTTTGCCTTTTAAATAATTCCCAGATTGTATTTTCTGAGGTTTCACATTTTTTATAAAACCTATCGATGAACTTCCAAACATTCTTACATTGAAACATCTTTGTCTATTAGGTCTATGGCCTTTTTGTATGCCAATTTTATGTTTTATATTCAATATTTTTAAGCACGCCGAAGTTAAACGAATTAAATCCGCATCTGTATTAAAGAATCTTACTTGCCTACCCCTGTTAATAGCGCTAAAGTCTATATTACCTTCAGCATCAAAGAATCCTCTTAGGAATGCTTTACTTTTTTCTTTGTCCAAGCCTACCCACATATTTTGTAGATCGTGTATCAGTGGTTCAGTAAAACGTTTTTCTGCTACTAAAGTAAATTCGTCCTTTCTATTACCTTTCTTTTTACGTCTATACAAACTAGTTTTGAATCTCAATTCAGTAATAATTTTTTCATAATATCTAATCAAATCTTCATTTGTATTCGAGAATGTTGCCTTCCCATCTAACCAAAATCCGTCTCCTACAAAAAAGCCCGTGATTTGTCTTAATCTTTCCATATAATCACTTCTGGTATTTTCGGCTTACAATATTAAACTTAATTTTAAATAATTAACTTATAATTGATTGATTATGGTCAATGACTTACGAGTACCTGAACACCTTGGTATCATCATTGACGGGAACAGACGCTGGGCAAAAGAAAAAGGAATGGTGGCATGGCAAGGACATTGGGAGGGGGTAAAAAACCTTGAAAAAATTCTCGAATACTGCTTGGAACTAAAGATACGAGAAGTTTCTGTTTACACTCTTTCAACCGAAAACCTCAAGCGGTCTAAGCGTGAGCTTGACGAACTTTTTAAAATTTTCTATCATTACCTCGACAAATGGGAAAAGGAAGAGAACGGTTTTCTCGAAAAATACCAAGTTAAAGTGCGTTTTATTGGAGATCTTAATAAGCTTCCTCCAAAGCTTGTGAAAGCGATGGGCAGGCTGATGCAAAAGACAGCAAAATATCAAAAAAGATTTTTGAATCTGTTGATTGCTTATGGTAGCTATTTTGAAATTACACATGCGATGAAAAAGATAGCTGAAAAGATAATTAAACTTGGCAAGGTTGAGATAACACCAAAAATAATCGAAAAGCATCTCATGGTTACTACACCTCTAAACCTTGTAATACGCACAGGAGGTCATAACAGATTATCTAACTTCCTTCTGTGGCAGGCAAGCTACGCAGAAATCTTTACAACAGAAACCTTATGGCCGGCATTCTCAAAAAGAGAATTCATGAAAGCAATAAAATGGTATAGTTCTGTAAAAAGGAACTTCGGTGCTTAATTTGTACGATGCGATTGTTGTTGGTGGTGCTCTATCAGGAAGCAGAACTGCCGAATTAATAGCTAAAAATGGAAGGAATGTCCTGTTAATAGAAGAGCATGAAAAGATAGGCTTGCCTTGCAAATGCACTGGTTTAGTTAGTTGGCGGACACCAGAGATTCTAAAAAAGATACCTAAAAGGTTGGTTGTTAATAAATTAGACAAGGGAAGTTTCTATGCTCCCGATGGAACTAATTTTGTTTTGAAATCCAAAAAATCAGCTTATGTCTTGGACAGAACTGGACTGGATAGATTTCTATTCGAGCAAGCTGTAAAAGCCGGAGCCAAAGTAAAAACAGAACATTTCGAAACCTTCAGATATGATAATGGTCATGTGAAAGTCAAAACAAGCAAAGGTGTATATCCAACAAAAATCTTGATTGGTGCAGACGGAGC
>Ga0213870_1000485_pt1 | contig 18512 bp, 19 predicted proteins | sample WICALVC2017_Meta_FD_160119 | JGI IMG/M metagenome (GOLD analysis project Ga0213870, IMG submission 160119) | Freshwater microbial communities from subterranean cave lake in Wind Cave National Park, South Dakota, United States - WICALVC2017 | ecosystem: Environmental > Aquatic > Deep subsurface >... | reverse complement strand
AATGAAAATTTAATCAGAGAGATGAAGGAATTCAAGATATGCACGACATTGTCCGCACCCACATTTTCGCAATTGGCTGCAGTTGAAGCACTAAGAAATGCAAATGATTACACTAAAAAGATGTTGATGGAGTATGACAGAAGAAGGAAGATGATTGTAAAGAGATTGAATGAGATCCCAAAAATAAGTTGCACTACACCTAAAGGTGCATTCTACGCTTTTCCGAACATAAAAGACTTTAGGATGTCTTCTGTTAAATTTGCAGATTTTCTCTTGAAGAAGGCAAAGGTTGTTGTTGTTCCTGGAAGTGAGTTTGGAAAATACGGTGAAGGATATATCCGGTTGAGTTATGCTACTGATTATGAGAAGATTGTGGATGCACTGAACAGAATTGAGAAAGCTTTAAATTAGATTAGTGCCCTATTGTTTTACAGGAGCTTTGGCCGAAGAGCTACCGGCTCTTCACAGCGCAAACCCGGTTTATGGCGCGGCGACAGCCCTGGAAGGTATGATGCTGTAAGTTAGTCCAGTTGTTCGACTGAGAAGTCGTGTCTCTCGGAGTGGCATGTATAGTAAAAACGGACAGATCCGGAAGGAAAGATAAAATAAATCCCTTAAGCATCCGTAAGTTATATGTGCCATGTTTGAGATTAACATGATGGAGAAGAGCAATTGGTAAAACTATCTTATGATGTCATATCGACCAGGGTGTGCTCCTATTTTAATTATGTGATGAGATGATGCGAGATTTATTCATTGGAGTTGGGGTTGTTGTGGTATCTGTATTCATACTGTTATCAATATTCTCACCAGTCGAACCAGAATTGAGGCCTATATCCGATAAACAAATTACTCAAGTACCACAAGCATCTGCCTGGAATACTGTAACAATAAATCTTCCTGCGGTCGACAACCAAGGCAATGGTGTTGTTGCCAAACTGAAAGTGCAAGCCATAGCTGGCGAAGGAAGGGTGCTGACAAACATAGACAATCTTTTGTTTTGGGTCGATACGCAATATTCGATTAAAGTTGCTGAGATGGTTGCTGAGAATATAACTGGCGCGGATTTGTCGAATGTAGATTTGATATATACTATAGAAACTGACGCATCGGTGATAGAAGGGGGGTCGGCAGGCGCTGCATTAACTATAGCGACAATAGCTGTGTTGCAAAACAGAACAGTGCCTTCGGATGTGATGATTACTGGAACTATCAATCCCGATGGGGGTATCGGACCAGTCGGCGCTATATTCGCAAAAGCCAAAGCAGCGAAAGATGTTGGCGTAAAAATATTTTTAGTGCCAGAAGGCCAGGGCTCGCAAGTTAACTATGCGCCAGAAAAGAAATGCGAACAGATAGGACCTGTCACATTCTGTACAACAGAATACAAGCCACAAAAATTGGATATATCCAAAGATGTTGGAATAGAAGTGAAAGAAGTGTCGACAGTTAGCGATGCTTTAAAGTATTTTATCGACTAATGTAATTTATGGAAACCTTTACTAAACAAGAGATTAGGGATATAATAATTTCTGTCATTGCTCTGATAATAATTTTCTCGTGGAAGCCATTTCCTAATTTTGGTTTGAACCTTTCTTTGATACCTTATTTTGTTGTTATCATCGTAGTTGCATTTCTTTTGCATGAGATGGCGCATAAATTTATGGCTAGAAAATTCAACATGGTCGCCTTCTACAAGATGTGGCCGCAGGGGATTTTGTTCGGATTGATTTTCATGATTCTTGGGCTGAGATTCGTTGCACCTGGTGCTGTGGTGGTTCATCCTTACAGGTTTGGTAGGTGGGGGTTCAGAAGACCTACCCCAGAAATAGCAAGTGGTGAAATTGGACTGATAGCATTGGCGGGTCCTGCGGTGAACTTATTTTTTGCTATAATATTTTCTCTGTTTAATGGATTTTTGTTTGAACAATTAACTTACATTAATGGATGGCTAGCTCTATTCAACTTGTTACCAATACCACCTTTAGACGGGAGCAAAGTGATTATATGGAAACCATGGATATGGGGAATGTGTATTGCCATAGCATTAATACTTGTTTTTCTTTAGATTGTATAAGATTTCATGCAGTACATAGCTGATTTCCATTTGCATTCAAAATACGCAAGAGCGACTAGTAGAGAAATGGACATAGGCGGACTAAGTAAGGGTGCTAAGATAAAAGGATTGAATTTATTAGGTACTGGTGATTTCACACATCCTAAATATTTTTTAGAAATTAAAAATAAGTTAAAAGAGATTGCAGATACCGGAATATTTTCTTATGATGATATTTATTTCATACTGACTTGCGAGGTCGGCACTTCATTTGTAGCTGGCAACAAAATAAGAAGAATACACCACATAATTCATGCGCCAAGTTTTGAGATTGTAGAACAAATTAATGAAGCCCTATCGAAATGTGGTAATTTGTCTATTGATGGCAGGCCGATGTTTAATATGTCTGCTGTTGAACTGGTTGAAGTTCTGATGGAGATTTCTAAAGACTTGATGATAACAAGTGCCCACGTCTGGACGCCTTTTTTTTCAGTTTTTGGGAGCAAGAACGGATTTAATTCTGTGGAAGAATGTTATGGGGACCAAACAAAACACATATTCTCTTTAGAGACAGGATTAAGCAGTACACCGGATATGAATTGGAGGTTATCAAGTTTAGATAAATTCACTTTGCTGTCAAACAGCGATAGTCACAGTACAAATCCGTGGAGATTAGGAAGGGAAGCTAATGTATTCGAATTAAAAAAATTGACATATTGGGAAATTATTGATGCGATTAAAAAGAAGGATAAATCGAAATTTTTATTTACTATTGAAACTTCAGCGGAATACGGAAAGTATCATTTAGACGGTCACCGTAATTGTAACGTAAGTTTGGAACCTGGCGAGACCAAAAAATTGAATGGTATTTGTCCTAAATGTAGAAGAAAACTGACTATAGGTGTTTTGCATCGAGTTGAAGAACTGGCAGACAGGGTTGAAGGTTATATCCCCAAAGAGTTCATACCATTTAAAAAATTGCTTCCTTTATATGAAATTATTTCCTCTGTTACTGGTGTAAATCAATTGTATTCTAAAAAAGTGATAGAAGAACAGAACAAGCTAATAGATAGATTCGGTAACGAGTTGAATGTTCTGTTGAATGTAAACAGAGACCAATTGGCAAAGGTCACAAGCGAGAAAATTGCTGATGCTATAATAAAAGTAAGAGAAAACAAAGTTAGATTTCATGCAGGTTATGATGGAAATTACGGGATTCCAATTTTTGACAATAGTACGCTAGTTAAACAAAGCTTAGTAGACCAGAAAAGTTTAACCGATTTTTAATAGCTTAAGGGGAGACAGGTACGGTTCTATTAAAGGTGTGAAAAAATAGTACAAAGCTATAATGATTATAAACCTGAAAAGAGTTCCCATGGCTACAGCTGCAACTACTTTATTAAATTCTGTTTTGTAAAATCCGGCCAGTAAAACTAAAATCGTTGCTATTGGTATTGGAATAGGTAGTGGCAGGAGATAAACAAAAAATATAAGAGGCCCCATGAATCTATCTAAAATTGGTATGCGGCCAATCTCTCTCCTCAGTATTTTTTTTAGAATTTTCTGGCCGTAGAGCCGCCCGATAAAATAATAGATGACTGCAAATAGTATGTAAACTAGAGTTGTTATAAACAATATTCCAAAAACATTTGTTCCTTTTGAGAATGAAAAGATGGCATAAGCTTCTGCTGGAGGGCTGGGCAATAGAGGAATGTTTGCGAATATAAGAAAAAGAATCAGTCCAATTAAGCTTCCTGATGAGATGCTGTCTTTTATAAGAGTGAATAGGGGTACAGACCATGGGATGTTCTGATTCAAAAAATTCAACACAGGTTCTTGGATTAATTTTTGTTGTAATAAAAAGCCTACTGCTGCGAGCATGAGTAAGATAATTATTATTGCTTTTAGGTTCACATTATTAAATTAAATTGTAAAAATAAGAACAATGGGTTTGTAGTCTAATGGTAAAATTCATTAAAGGACGGCGCTTTCACGTGGCGCAGATTGTGGTTCGATTCCGCACAGACCCACTATTTAATTTTATTAAAATTATCTTCTGCCATTTTTAGAAATTCTGAAAAGGATATCTCGCCTGATTTCTTGTGTTCATCGGGATTTCAAAAGGATGAATATGCCAGAAATCTAAATTATCTGCTCCAAATATCCTTTTCTCATCTCCGATAAGAGCGAATGACGTTTTTTCATTTTCATGATTGTAATAAACATCGATGAAAGATTTGCCTATAAGTATGATTCTTGATTTAACGACAGTATTTTCGAGGATCTCTATGTTGAGGGTCTTTACGATTTTTGAAGCTACAGAAGTGTCTATGATATCTTTTGCGAAATCGGTGGCATTCAGTTTAACCATTTGGATGCCTGTTCAAGCTTTTTCTTTCTTGTTATAAGAGAATCCCATTCCAAGTAATCCTTTTCCACAATATATGAAAACTTGTTTTTTATTTTCCCGCCTTTCCAGTTTCTTTCAAATTCAGAAAAATTGGCTCCGTATTTTTTTTCTAGCTCCTTTAACTCCTTCTCTATTTTCTCTAAACGATGCTCTATCATATCCCTTAAAGTCATTCTTATAGCTACATCTAACCTCGGTTCGCCTGTTATGTCGGACAGGATTTTTATGGTTCCTTTTGGTATTTCTAGTTCTGCCATAAAATCATCTATGGGTTTGCTTATTTAAAAGTTTCTATACTGATGAAAATTCGCTAAAGGACGGCGCGTTCACGTCGCGCAGATTGCAGTTCGATTCCGCACGGACCCACTCAATCCTTTTCTTCGGTTATTGTAGTGCGTGATGTTTTCCATTTCCGATAATCAAGCGGTCTGACTATTTCTATGTTTTTTACTTTCTTAAAATCGTCGTAATTTTCAGTAATTATAGTTTTAATTTTCTCTTTTTTCATCGTCGCTACATGAATTGCGTCATAACCATTTATCTTATCTTTCTCTGATATTTTGCCGGCACTCAGAATCAACTTTTCATCAATTTCTATCAGATTTAATTTGAACGAAAAGAAACCAAGCAATGCTTTATATGCTATTTTCATATTAATTTCTGATAAAGAGCCTAAGATTTCAATTGGAACTAGGAATGAACAGTTTCCATCCAGAAAAATCCCGATGTCATCCAAAATTTCTTTACACGCTTTTCCGTACGTAACATTCTTAAGAGCAACGTAATCAAAAATATTCGTGTCTATACAAACCTTCTTCATCATCTCATCTTTTTTCTGGAACCTTTAACCAGATGCACAACATCTATATTAGTGTATTTTTTAGAAATGTTCCAAAGGTAGTCGGCTGGTCTTTGCACATGTTTTTCTGTGTCAATAATAATCTTGTGGTCTTTCATCATTATCGGGTATTTTTCGCCAATTCTAATTCCCAGATACCTTCTGATGTCTTTAGGTATAGTTACTTGGTATTTTCTTGTGACGGTGGCCTCTTTCATACTACGTAGTACGTAGTGCAAATATATAAATCTCCTGCTTGTTTAACACCACGAAAGATTGTGGTTCAATTTCGTGCAGATCCAGTTACTGCAAAAGTCTTAGAACTGTTACTTGAGATGCACTGTCTACAAAGTAATCATAAGTCGCTGTTAGTTTTAATGCCGAGTCTTTGAAATTAACTATTCCAGTAACATCAACCTCACAAGAAATTATCTTACTTTTGCCGGCTGTCAATCTTACATCGCTAAGGGTAACTACATCAGCCGCAGCAGCTGTACCAGCACAACTTTTAGCACCTGTAACCTTTATTTCCTTTATCAAGTCTAAACCTGATGGCTGAGCATTTGTAGCAGTAACTGTAGCTCCCTTATCCACTCTTCCTGAGCCTGCATTCTGTATTTCAAACTGTACCCTTCCTGTTGTGGTACCTGCTCCCACACTAGGTGTTCTTGCAACTGCTGTAACAATTAATGGACCTGCACTGGTTTGAGAAGTTGCCACTCCTTTTTGTACGTTTGGATTAGTTCGTAGATAATCAGATGTTACAAATCTTAAAAGTGTATCTGAATCTGTTTTATAAGTGTAGAAAACCCTCACATTTGCATCGTAGGTTACATCCGTGTTCTTACCTTTCGCTACAGGAAATGTTACTGTCCAATCAAAGGAAGTTTCTTCTCCTGGTAATCCTGTAGTTGGATCTGCCGCCGCTAAAGCTGTACTTGACGTACCTTTAACTGGAGCAGTGGTACCCTCACCCGTCCATTCGTTAGATAGACCAAAGAGTAAAGCTCTAACAGGTTTTGCTTCTTTTCCACCAACATTCTTCAAAGTAGCTGTGAAAGTCACAGACGTGTCTGGGTCTATTTGTTGCAAATCAGGTGCAAAACTTTTTATTATAACACCGTTGGCCACAGCTGCTTCCTTGCCTCCACCGGTACATCCAGCAAGAAATACAACAGAAACTACGGAAAGCAGCATCAATTCTTTGTCAAGCCTCATTTTTCTCTTATATTACTTGGTTAAAAAAAGATATATAAGTATCATCTTTTAAGTGTATAGATTTGGACACGCCTTTATGTCTCTATTCCGTAAACATGAAAACCAAAGTCACCGTTGTTAGACAAGTCTACCAAGCTGGCACCACTTAGTACACGACCATTACCACCACTGTACACATCACTATTTCTGTATTTCCACCCGTATGGTTTGTCTCCACTGCAAGGAGCGTCACATTGCAGTTCAATCCAGTAAAGGCTAGTACTTTTCAGGGTTATCCCGTCAAAGTTGGCATAGTTTATGACAGTGAGAGTCCCGTCAGGATTGAGCCTATTTGTTGAAAGCACCTTAGATTCAGCGATTGTCGGGCCAGTAAAACCGTCGTGTATTTTAAGCGTGAGCGTATTTCCTGATGCAGTGGGTTGTACTAATGAGACATTGACTCTTGTCAGCCGAAAGTCGGTGAAAAACTTGAAGCTTTGGTAAGCATTGCTAGCGCCCCCTATAGTAGGTACTATAGACCATTGATTGAAAGGTTCCTGTATATCAGCAAAAATCAATCCTTTTACTTTGGAATCAACTACGAATAGCTCTCCTTCCTTTGTTGGCATATTTTTGGTAGTCACCTCAGCTATTGCTCCGAACTTTTCATTAGGCAGGAAATCTGTCAGACAACTTGGTACGAAAGATTCTCCTGGTTCTACCCTTAGTAGAAATCCGGAAGTATCACACAATTTTTTTTCCACTAGAATCTTTAAATGTCACAAATAAATCTATGATATCAACGGTTCCAACATTCTTGACTTCTGTATTTAATCTGTACTTAAAAGCGCCATTAGAAATATCTGCTACTTCACCCCTATTTGATACAATCTCTAACCTTAAGACGATTTTGCAGGCGAGATGACTGTGAACGTCTTTTCGTCTACTATCTTACCAGGTTTTGAGGGTGCCCCAATTATTCTAGCAACTGCTTGAAACTCATCCGATTTTATAGGATGGGTAGTACAAACAATTTCACCCGAAACTTTTGTTGGTTCTAAATCTTCTATAGAACCTTCTAATCTTTGGCATAAAGGCTCTCTAACACTGGATTTGAATTCAACTGTAGAATCTGTAGTTGTACCTGGGACAGTTCCTATATTCGCTACAGCATTCCCAACATTCTTGACTTTTGCAGATAATTTATAAGTAACTTCTCCTGTTTCTTTATTAAACCCACCTGGCACACCTGGTGCATCTGGCATAACCTCACTCTTGATGTCTATTAGACGCAAATCGTAAACGATTTTGAATTTGTTCTCTCCACGTTTAGAATCTTCATTATTTGTATCAATGATTTCTAATTTAGATGCTGGCACACTAGCGCTTATTTCAAATTCTAGTTTTTTACCGGGATTGTCATATATGCAGGTGATTTCTTGGCTTGAAAGTTGTGTAAGTTCTTTTATGGCTATTGTTTGTTTGTCTTTAACTATCGAGCCAGATGATGTACAAGTAGTGTAATCGGTTAATTCATCCCCATCGATTTTAATTTTAAATGGTATACTCTTGCCCACAACATTTTTTCCGTTGTTAACTATAGTAGCTATTATCTCTACGGAAAGTTTTTTGGCATCTCTAACTTTAGCCTTTAAGTTTTCCACAGCAATGTCATAATCTAAAGGTATTATTTTATTATTAACTTCGTTATTTCCAGTATTTTCTTCGTTTTTTAAACTGTCAGCCTTAATTGATATATATATTTGTTTGTTTTCTGGTCCCAACTTTGCAGTGACTGGTTTGGGCTCGCTTAAAAACGGTTTTAATTCTTTTTCACCATATTGAATAGTACTTTCTGATAGTTCGCAGATACCCTTTGTACTTTCAGTTGTACTCTCGAAAAAAGTCTTGCCTCTCTTCAACGCGGAATCAAAATCACCATAAAACTCCCACCAGTTTCTAAGTTTTTTATCTTCGTATATCAGCTCGTTATCTTTACCAGGAAGATTTTGCATCCACCATACAGCAAAGTTTGCTTGAGTATCATCACTGCATCCCCAGTTACTGCAACTAGTAGGTACCTTCGTCCCTGTGCCATCAGGCTTCCAATTCTCACAATCAGATGAAACTGCAGTTCGGCTATTTAAAACACCCTCTTCACCAGAATTTGGTGCAAAATGCATCCAACCACAACCAGGGTTTTTTATCTTATGTGTAAAATCGCTTCCTACAAATTTACCCCAGAAAAGTAATTGAGACCATTGGTTAGTCGGGGTTGCTTCTCTATTTTCTACCCATTGCATAATATGTTCTATCTGATGAACATGGTTGTGTAACAATTCACCAAGTTTGCGATTATAATTATAATTATACAAAGTGTAAGTCCTTTTACAAGTTGGCATATCATTCGACCCTTCACTATTGCTTACATCTCCATAAGTAGCTGAATTCCAATAGTCCTTCGAATCGGTTCCCATAGCCATGTTGCTTTCAACAGGTTCGATATCTCCAAAATGGTATCCCCATATCCAAACCTGTCTTGCACCTCTGTTGTCAACATAATCGCATATGCTAATGTCGTTCAATATTTTCATATAATCGGGTCTGTATATTTTGGGATTGTCTTTAAATGGAGTTGAAGAAGCAGGAATTGGTGTTAAGAATTCCCTGCTATCTAAAACGAAGTAGTTAAGATAAGACTCGGCAGAAGTTTTATAACCATGATATTTTGACGCTTCAGTAAGTTTTTTTATTCCTTGTTGGGTAAGATCATCTACTTGTTGCCTTATTTCTGTCAATTCTGTATTCAATCCTGTTATGGACGGGTTTAAATTCGGACTTGCAATAGGAAAATATTTCAGTACTACTATAGGGACTGAAGTTGAAGCTTTTGTGACTAGTTTACCTTCACAAGTGGCTTTAGCTTTAATTCCGCTAATATCAACATTTTGATTCCCCACATTAGTTACTTTGGCTTCTAATGCTGCTGTAGTCTGCACATTATGTGTGTGACTGATACTAGTTGGATTCACATCCAAAGAAATATCGTATATCGGTGGTTGGTATAATGTTTTAGAAACTTTTACTGCCGCCTTTCCTTCTACCAGATACCTGTATTCTGCTTTTATGTCCAAAGACAGGGTTTGAACTGTTGATATTCCGCCAATGGCTTTGCTGCAGAGAATTCGTCCGGTTTTGCCTTCTATCAGTCGAATTTCGTATATTCTATTTTTAACTTGCGGTTTGTCTTCTGGTCTAAGATTACATTTCAAGTCAGGGGATAACTCAACTTGAAGTTTATCTAGACCGAAACCTTTATCGGTTTTTTTAATATTGGCGTATAGTCCAGCGGGAGTTTCTTCGTTGCCACCACCCAAGAATACTCTGCCGCCCCCGACATTTTTAAATTCTATCTCAATCGGTAAAGTGGAAAAGTCAGAAATTACTGCTTGATCAGATTTAACAGAAATCTCTATAGGTCCTTTAGTAGTTTTACTGACTGTCACACCTGTATCTATTGATTTCTGCTCGATTTCAGGCAATGATTGTAAATAGTAAAAACTGACTGCTTTGATTAGAATGGTGGATACCGTTGAATACCCATAAACTAAGTTTACTGTAGGTTCATAAGTCTGGTCACGTGCTTGTACTGGTGATGTCAAATGCCACACTACGGTACCTTGTCCACCCTGAAATCCGCTTAATGTGTCTTCGCCCAATAAACTTGGAGGATCTAAATTTTTAAGGAAATCTATATCTTTAAATGCACCTCTATTTTCTGATCGCCAGTATTGTTCTTTATCAACTTGAGTCAGACCTTCTCTACTCGCTATTGATTCGGTCAAAAAATTAAGACCGCCTAGTACAGCTTTAACATCTTTAGCTTCTCTTTCTCCTGAGTTTCTAACTATGAGAGTCAATTCCACTGGTGTTTTACTTGCAACTGTTGACACTTGAGACGAGAATTTTTCAATTACTACTCCTGCAGTTGCTACTGATTCTTGTTTAGCACAACCAGCAAAAAATACAGCAATGACCACCAAAAGTAAAACGTAGATTTGATTTAATTTCATGATATCGCCGGATACACAACAAAATTTTGTTTTCTGACTATTTCATAGTCGTAGTTATACTGGATAGTTATCGTGCCTATGAATTCTGAAGTAAACCCACTTTGATTGGTTGGTGCGAAACCACATACAAGAGTGTTGTTTTTTTCATTTACTGTAATCTTAGCTATTCCTTTATCTTTAGTGGCAGTTGTTGGTATGAAGTTGCATGTCCCTGTTGTTTCATCTATTTTAAGGTTTGTTAATTGAATACCAATGCAACCACCGTTTAAAGTTCTACAATCTGAAACTGGTGGACCAATAGGAGGGTTGGGATTTAAGATGTCTTTGAGCGTTCCTTCTGATACAATTTTCTTCATAACGAACTTTGTTTGAAATGCCCTGCCAACTATTCCCCAGTATTCCTTTATAGTCTTACCATCTACAACCTTTTCTCTTTCTAGTGAGGGTACTGTATCGAAAACTATCGGTCCTATAGTTGGATCACTTTGGGAAAACTTTGACGAAGGCTCTTTTTTGAAATTAGGATCTATGACTGGGATTATAGCTGTTCTTTCACCGCTGAAGAAATAAGCAGCTTGTTGTACACTACCATATCGGTATGTAACAGAAAAGCTTATTGTGAATGGTGTGGGTGAAGTTATACCTTTTCGTGTTTTTACTGTGAATTTTACCGAACGAGTATCCAAAGGATCGATAACATCTAAAGTTGTCGGATCTGCAGTAGGATCTCCGAATGTACAGCTTCTTTCGTCATCAGAATCAGGTATCAAATCTCCAAATTTTCGACATTCTAAGCTAAATGATATTTCCGAACCTTTGCTACAAAGAGTATCATCAGCACAAATACAAATTTCTTCTTTTGTCTTCAGGGTATATCTAGGAAATATAGAACAATCATCAATTATTTCAAATCCAGGTGTATCAAAAAAAATAACTGTCACCCATTTAACAGGTTTGTCACCGTTATTTTTAATATCAAAGCTTATATCTACTTTCTCAGGTTTGCTATCCTCTTTGGTTGAATAAGGAGCGATATTGCTAACGACAAAGTTCTCAATTGTAATGACATCATTCTTAAACTGCACCTCTTTAGGTTTTTCTTTAACACACCCTGCAATAAGAACTATTAACCCGATTGAAATTATCGCTAACCACATCTTCATAATATAAATTTGTTCTGAAAGCTATTATTTCTATGAGCCTTGCAGATTTCATAAGGCAGTATTACTTGGATCCGATCGCTTTAGGCGAAGGCTATAATTTTGTGAACACATTAACATATGCGCTTCTTGTTGTTCTCGCGACTTATCTCTCATTCAAGTTTCTGGAAAAGATGAAAATTGAAATCAACAGAAACTTTGTTGTGTCTATCATGATACTGGTTGTTCTTGGAACTATGGTTAGGCTCTTGGAGGAGGCTGGCATATCCGCATCTTATTTTTTAGTCACGCCGATGATTTGGATAGAATCATTTGCTTTCATCTTCGGTCTTTTTCTTGTTTCGAAATTCATTGAAAAGAAATTCAAAATACCTTACTACAAGACATTATCTGCTGTGGGACTAGTTTTGGTTATTATTCCTTTGACCCTGATATTGAGTAAATTAACCCACTTCACAGGAATGGTTATTTCATTAGCTTTATTGATACCTTTCGCGGTAATTTTTTATTTTGTCAAATGGAAGCCAGAAAACAAGCTTGTGAGCATGGCACACATATTTGACGGCACAGCTACATTTACTGCAATACAATTTTTCGGGTTTACCGAGTTACATGTTGTACCTCGTTTATTAATAGGAGCGTTCAGCCCTGTAGCATTTATTATTGTGAAGGTTTTAGTTGTGGTTGGTATTTTGATTTTGATTGACAAATATTCTGATGATAAGAAGTTCAACAATTTCTTGAAATTGATAATAGCTATCATAGGACTGGCGCCTGCGATAAGAGACTTCTTCCTTTTAGGTCTCAGCTGAAATATACTACAAGAAATACATCGTCGAGATTCAGAGATGCTTCCTTTTCAAAGGAGAATGAAATCCTATTCTGGTTGTCAAGCACCAGCTTGTTGCCCAAGATGTCCTTGTCTATTGCTTGGTTGAACGACACTATAGGCGGCTTGGCTGCATAAACTATCTGGTTGTTCACTTTTATGAACAATTCCTCCAAAGGCGCTGAGTATTCCTTCACCCTTGCCTGAAGCTGGAAATGACGGAAGTTTTGAATCTCATTCTGGCTCAACTCGAATGTTCTCTCGCGTTCGGCTATGTCGCGAAAGTTAATCACAAAACTGGCCCTTTCTATCCTGTAGACAGCTTTGGACCAGAATTGGAATGCAGATGGTCCGGTGGTTCTGATGCTTACGATGTTTGTGGTGTTCAATAGGGATTTATCCAGAGGGATGACAACTTTACCTACGTCAGTTTTTTTGTTATACAGCTCCTGTCCGTTGAACTCGACTATCAGATTGCCTCTTTTGTTCGTGTCGACAACAAACAGCTCTAGATGCGCGCTGGTTGTGATTGCGAGCTTTTCTGCAGGGACAGGCATGGAGAATGCTTCCTTTGATTCTGAAAACCCGCCTTTTGTAACTTCAAGATTCTCTCTCGATGCCAGCGTCTCAGAACCTTTCGCGTATTTTATTTCTATATCACCAAGAAAAATTGGCCTGGATTCTAGCGGAATTATGGAGACATTAGCAACGGTTATTGATAATGAAATAGACGAACTCCCGCCTGTTGTTTCAGCTTTTATCCCGCCTGTATATGATCTTAAAGTGGATGTCTTAGGGACTTGCACCTTGACTCTAACGGAACTTGAATTTTCAACATCGAATTTATTCTTGTCGAATGTTATCCAGTCTTTGACTTCCCCAAAACTGCTTAATGTCACATTGGATATTTTTTTACCATCTTCGCTTCTTACCGTAATAGTGAATGTGTGCGATGTGCCCTTTTCAAGGGTTAATGACAATGATTTCGGCTCGACTACTGGTGCTGATGTTGTAGCTGTGAAGACCATCGTTATTACTAGAACAAAACCTACAGCGGCAATAATTATCCAAGCGAACTCGTCAAAGATTTTCTGCTGACCTTTTTGTGACATACTCTATTTGTTATTTGGGAAGTAAACAATAAAAATCACATGCGTTCCGACTGCTTTTTAAGCTTGGTTATGTAGCCTGCTATGACATTGGTTAGTTTGTGGGAGCTTAGCTCGAAGTTTTCTTTAAGGAACGCCTTGTTCTTGGAGAAGTCGGTGGTGAATTTATCCTTGTGTTTTGCAAAGAGGTCTCTGCTGATATTTTTAACATAAGAAGTTTTGATTCGTCCCATTGCATCACTGAAAGCTCTGAGTAGAAATAGTTGAAAATAGAGGCACCAATTTAAACAGCATACCAAACATTAAGTTAATTCAACTTTAAAAGGTTGTCTCCCGGAATGGTTAAAAGAATTTAAAGATTTTCTCACGCTTAGCGATCATTAATTGCTTCTATTAAGTCTAATATGGTTTAGATTCATTTCTTTATGAAACATGTGGGAAATGAACCCCCGATAACTTTATATACTAGTGAAACAATAATTTATAGAAACTAAAATATCGTGATGTGTATGGGAAAAGAATGGCATGTCTGGGATTTCCCAGATAATATAAGGATTTATTTTAGTGATGGGTTTAGAGAATGGCTGTTTGCTGAGTTGAAAAACATATGTGAAACTAGAGCTGAACTTTCTAGAAGACTAGGATTGCATACAAGTATGGTTAAATCTTATCTTCAAACAGGTCATGATAGTAAAGGATTAAAAACCTACATCCCAGTCAAAGTAATTAAGAAAATTATCGAGTCTTTTAATTCACAGTTAGGCATTACTTTCTCAGAAAAATTAGAAAGCAGCATCATCGCATATAGAGCTCGTGCAGGTTGGCCAGTTTATAAACCAAAACTTCCTATAAAGGAGACTCCAAGTGTTTATTCTATTCTTTTCCACATAATCTGTGATGGATCCGCATCTAAAGGTAAGACGCCTTATTATGCCAATACTTGCAAAGAATTGAGACAGGCATTTATTAAAAACTTGCAAATATTTGGTGGAGTTGAAACAAACGAATATCTAATGCATTCAAATGTATTTGGTGTGATGTTTCCAAAAGCTATAACCGATATTTTATCACATATTTTTTCGGTTCCTTTATCAGGTCCTCGTAAATTCCCAAAACAAGTTTTAGAGGCATTGAAAGACTGTCAATTAGAAGCTATAAAAGTTATGTTTGATGATGAAGGGTTTGTATCAAAGAAAGGTCAAACTGGATTTACTACAACAGATTTCGAACTTGTAGAAGGTATGAAACATCTGCTATTACAAAATAGTTTCAAACCTAGTAAAATTTACGTAAAAAGAAGGGGAACCAAGAAAGATTATGCTATATGTATTCTTACAGAATCTTGGAAAGCTTTTTTAACTGCTGTTGGTTTTGATCATCCGAGAAAGCGTAGAAGATTGAGAGATGCCATTAAAAACCGTGAATATAGACTTAAATATAAGCCTTTAAAGGAAAGAATTTACGAATTACTTTTTTCATATTCTCCATTAGACAGACTGGAAATTGCTAAAAGATTAAATGCTAAAATACCTGCGACAAAAGTGAACCTCTATGAATTAAGGCGTGAAAGGAGAGTATTTAGTAAGTTTAATGGTAAAAACAATTTTTATTTATGGTATTCAAGGTGAAATTCGAGTAATTTGGTAAAAGGTACATCCACCCTCTTTGTCCACCACTGCCCACCACATTGTTGCTCTTATATTATGCGCTAGTCTGGTAGCACGGGACATTTCTGGTAGAGAAAATGCGGATTCTTCGGGAACGGCATGTACTATTGCTTTCGTATGTTCGTGGGCAGCCTTCGGACCTCTTTTTAATTTAACACCCCTCTCATACAAGCGAAAATGAGCTCCGAATTTGTATCCCGTCTTGACCAGATATCCCCTTTCTCTCAAGTCACGATAAACAATATATTGAGGGTGAAACTCATTAACTCTTTCACTGGAGATTTTCATCAAATCTTCAAAACTTAGTTTCTTGTTCTTACCATCCTCTTTTGTAGTAACTTTCAGCTTTCCCTTTTCAACGAGATAAGTAGCTTCAACCAAATCCATCTCCACTCTATTTGGTTCTTCCTCAGGCAGGGGTTTGCCATAGCCTGATTCATCATAAAGATTGATACTATCCTTATCCCAGATTATTACACGTTCTTCAAGCAGTTCGCCTTCCCAGATTTTCTCTGTTGTCATAGTATCAAGTATGATAATGTGATTTTTAAAGGTTAAAGAATTAGTGCGTAAAGCTGTTTATATCTAATTTACCTTCTAATATATCAATTCTTTGTTGTAACTTGGTTCGAGGAGGACAAAATCCGAACTTTTTCCAAATCTCATATTTAGTCGACTGCACAGGATTATGAAAGCCAAGGGTATAGTGGGGGTAGAGAGATTTGAACTCTCGACATTGCAGGTTATCTTTAATAACTCACCGCGCTTCAGGCGGTTGCTAACAGGTATTGCAATCTCCCGGACTGAGCTATACCCCCGTATCATTCTAATCAACCTCTATTTTATATAAATCTTTAGAATAATCAGACTTTCGGAGGGGTTCATTTCCCACATTTAAGAATCTATATCATCTTATTATCAATCCGCCCATAAAATTCTGTACAAAAACGGCTTTTTCTTTAAACAAAATTTTCTCGGTTCCTTTGAAACTTTTTATATCACCATTAACTTCCATAATGTATTCGAAATCATCATCTTTGAAATTATTCGGCCCTCTAAACGGCTTGTTTATATCGATATTGCGCATGGCCTTCTGTAAAAATTTGAAAGTTTGAACTGCAAATTCTTTATCACCATGAAATTCTTCAAGCATTCCTCCATCATAAGACATGTTCCAAACTGGCTCTCCCTTAAATCGTACAATTTCTTGACCAGGGGCACGAAAAAACCCACAAAAACTGTCCCTATATTCCCAGTCATCTTCTTTAAATTCTAATTCATCGAATTCTGGTCTTTGGGATGGGACATTCCTTTCTGAACCTGATGCATAAGTATTTGTTTTAGCTTTAACCAAGAATTTACTCAATTCTTCCAAGTCAATTTTCATAATCTCATCTCTTTCTTCCCAGTCTGTATCTTACCCCCTCTCTAATAATATACAATAAAACACCAAGAACAATTCTCACACCACGAGTTACTTTGCTTTTTCTATGATAACTAACTTTCACAGGCACTTGATCGATTTTAAGATTGTTCTTAACAGCGCCTATAAGAATCGAGTTGTCAACTATATATCCGCCAAGAATGTGGCCCTTGAGTTTTTCGGCACCATTTCGACTAAATCCCATTAGACCGCAGTTGGTATCTCTAAACCCTGTTTTAAATGCGATATTAAATACATTCCTCCATACAAAGTTTCCCAGCTGATGCCTGAAAGGAACTTTCCCCCAATTTCTATGCCCCATTACAAAATCCAAATCTTTGTTCTCCAGCATGTTGAAAATTTTCAACGTCTCTTCTGGGTTGTATTGCATATCGGCATCCATAACCGCAACATGACTGAATTCAGGATAGTTTTTAAGAAGATAGTCGAGTCCTGATTTTATAGCCTCGCCCTTGCCTTTGTTTGTATCATGCCTTATGACAATTGCGCCATTATTAGTACAAATGTTGAAAGTGCTGTCAGTGGAGCCGTCGTCGACAACAACAGGCTTGATGCCTAAATTGTCTACCCCTTTGACAACTTCTTCTATGTTTTTCTCTTCATTGTGAGCCGGTATTATAATAAAGCGGGACATAACTGAAAAGATATGAATGAATATATTTATTAAAACAATATAGAAAGGTAAAAATGGCAGAAGAACCGACCCAAGAGGAAATTGAAATATCAAGAACCAGAATGCCGCGAGGATCAGAAGTTTTAGGTACTGTTGAAATGATGCTAGGCGGTGACAAGTTGCGTGTTAAATGCAGTGATGGCAACACAAGAATTTGCCGTATACCTGGGAAGTTGAGGAAAAGAGTTTGGATAAGAGTCGCTGACCTTGTTTTGGTTGAACCATGGACGACACAATCTAATGAAAGAGCGGATGTTGTTTTTAGATACACCCAGACCCAAGCCAATTGGCTCAAAAGGAAGAGTTTTATAAAGAATGTATAGGTTTTTAAGCAAGGAAACATAATTTCATTTATGATGCTGAAGGGTTTGCTGCGAGCATTTCTTTCTGGTGCTATAGCCGGATTAATTTACAATTTTGGCGGAGGACTGCTGGCAAGTTATCTGCCGCCCTTGCCATTCGGGCTTTCCGGCGCAATAGTTTTGGGCGTTTTTGTCTTGATAATAGACTACGTCCTGCAGAACTTTGCAAAACTTTAAAGCCGTTTTCTTGATAAATAATGATTGATGATGGAACATATCCCTATACCAGAGGAAAGAATAAATCTGCTGAAAAAAGTGAAGGGTTGGAAAGAAAAACTGAAGGAGTTTCTGGATATAGAGGCGTATGCTGGAGAAGATGTAACAATTAGTGGTGAAGCTCTTCAAGTAATCAGAGGGAAGGAGGTAGTTAAAGCATTTGGAAGAGGGTTTGATTTTGAAGACAGCCTGGATTTGTTGGACGAAGAGTGTTTTTTGGAAGTTATAAATGTGGGTGAGTTCACAGGAAAATCGAAGAGCAGGCAGGTGACATTAAGAGGCCGGGTAATTGGGGAAGGAGGAAGAACCAAGAAAACTATAGAAAAATATGCAGATGTCAAGATTGCCATCTATGGCAAAACTGTCTCTATAATAGGAAAACCGCAAAATATTAAAATTGCGAGAGATGCGATTGAAATGATTTTATCTGGGAGCAAGCACAATAGTGTTTACAGATTTTTACAGGAGAATAAAGTGG
>Ga0213870_1000484_pt1 | contig 18513 bp, 17 predicted proteins | sample WICALVC2017_Meta_FD_160119 | JGI IMG/M metagenome (GOLD analysis project Ga0213870, IMG submission 160119) | Freshwater microbial communities from subterranean cave lake in Wind Cave National Park, South Dakota, United States - WICALVC2017 | ecosystem: Environmental > Aquatic > Deep subsurface >... | reverse complement strand
CGGGTCTGCTGAGCGTACATCTCCAACCCCTCAAAACCACCCAAAATCAGTTCTGTAGTGACGCAGGATTACTCTTTTAAATCATAGCCTTATTTGATTTATACCCTGTGTTGTGTCGAAGTCGGGAGCCCATAGAAAGGCGTTACAGGAGCACGGTCCCTCTCCCATTCATAGGATGAGTTTTACCCTTCTTTAAATTTTTGGTGGGGTTTTTGCATAAGCCTTTAGAGATGGTGAATCGAAGAGACCAAGGTCTAAAAGCTGAAAGCAGAGTTCAAAAATTTCTAGAAACGAGTGGTTTTAAATTTTATTGCCGGAATTTTCGATGGAAAGGAGGAGAGGTGGATCTTGTCATGGAAGATCCCAATGGTACTTTAGTTTTTGTCGAAGTGAGATCTTCTACTAAAGAGTCTCCTTGGCTTCGGTATTCCATTCAAAGAGCAAAGCGACGACGGATGATGGCAACCACCCATGAGTTTTTTTTAAGAAATCCAAAAATGCGTATAAAACCTTTTCGATTTGATCTCGTATGGGTTGAACAAATCAAGATTGAGCATTGGAAGAATATTACACTTTAGTTCTGCTGATTGATCAACATTTTTTAAAAATGGAAAACTCAAGAAATAAAGGGACTGTCGAAAAAGTGCAATTTTAATAACTTTGTGACTTTGTTGAAATCCTCTAAAAAAGACGAAAAATGCTTAAAAAATTTTAAAATTATCTAATGATTTCAATACTGATTATGTAGATTTTGTAAAAAATTACTAGGATTTCAACAAACTGCTTTCAATTAAATTTTAGACCTTTTTCGACAGTCCCATAATCATTGAAATGGACGTACGAAACACTGCTTCAGCCAGATTGGCAGAGAGTCTGGGTGCAAGTAAAGTAAGGTTCAATAAAAAAGTGCAATTTTTTAAAGGATTTTGTAGCGATGAGTGTACCGCAGGTGTCCAGCCCCCCGCCCACAGTCCAGAGTTTTTATATGAAATTATAAAACACCACCCGAGGCTTGCCGAGGAATAATAAAGTATCTAACGGTAGCCCCATAAACACCAAATTAACATTCGCTCTCTGGGCGTCCTGCATAACTCATCGAATTAATATTAAATTTATTGTTTAATATTAGAATGTTACTTAATATCACTAATCTATTAGATATATTTTTATATAAATATTTTAAAATTTTATATTTTTTATTATTAAATATAATAATTATCGTATATTATAAAGGTTTAGCCACACATTGATGACAAATTATAAGATAAGTTATGCAGGACCCAATTTGTGCGTGTTATTGTCCTATACTCGACGTCATAAATAATAGCGTACGACACCATAATAATAGCGTATGACACCATCAATTGCGGGTTCCTCTGCGGGTTCTTCACTTTTTTGTATTCATTGTGACACAACACCTGCCTTATTGAACCCTTTTCGATTTGATCTCGTATGGGTTGAACAAATCAAGATTGAGCATTGGAAGAATATTACACTTTAGCGGGGATGCTACATTTAACCGAGATATTGCATTTAAGTTCTACTGCGACAACCAATCTGCGGCGCTTTTGCAGGTCCATACACAGTCCCTTGCAGCGTACTCGAAGATTGTTAAGCTCAACATATCGCCCTGGATATGCCTCGCTTAAAAACTTCTGCGCTCGCTTCACTAGCTTGCATCTTGCTTGTCTCGCTACCAACTTAAATGCAGTATCTCGGTTTAAGGAATTTTTTCGAAGGCATTTTCGCTGCCGTTTAAAAGCTAAGTAATTTTTCACACCCTCGACTGAGCAGACTTCTAGCTTTTCGAATGAGGCTGTAGTCTTGCCTTTCCGAGAATAGATCAATTCTCCATTCTGGAGTTTCGGCTAATTTTTCAATGGCTTGGATTTGAAAATCGTAGCCATATCGAACAGAAAGATATTCTAGGGCTTGTTCAAAACTCAATGCCCAATTTTTACTCAGTAGAATGTGATCTGGCATTACAGGCCAAGAGATGAGTTTATAGTTTGAAAAAAAACGAGGTTTGGGGACCACAATACCTTGTTTTTTATAAAATTTTCTTGTGGCTTCCGTTGGGACAACAAATTCGTGATCTACTAATTCTACGATGGGATTTTCTTTAGGTCCTGAGATTAAAAAATTTGCTGCGTTTAAAAGATCTACCATGAGTCCTGTTTCCCAGAGCATGATTTCAGCTAGGTTTTGATAACGTACAATTTGCTCCCAAATTTTTCGAGTGTTGTATCCTTGAGGATTTTTTAAAACTTCGTTTAAGGGGATTCCTGGCACATAAGTTCTTCGGTAAGCAAACCCATCGGATGTAATAAGATCGGGCAACATGGTTGCAGCATGTGGAAAATACATTGCCCAAAGCAGTGTACCCAGTAATTCTTTTTGTGTGGACTGGCGCGCTTCGATGTCTTGAAAGCGTATTATTTCATGAACAGGAAGTTTTAATTGAGGGACGTCGTGTTTTTCTAAGAACGCAGCCCAGTGCTTTCGAAGGCTAGGATTTCCAAAAATTGCATGTGAGATTTTGCTAATACGTCCTTGTGAGTCAGCAATTGCAATCCCGTTAAATCCAGCTCCACTTAGTTGTGGGTTAGATTCAAGCAAGGCTTTTACAAACTCTTCGGGAGATGCTTCAGAAATGGCCTCAAAGCGGTCTACTAAAGCTTTTTGGTCATTTTCAAGTAGGAACTCTTTCAAATCTTTTGGGATGGGATACGCAAAGCAAAGAGTGGATATGAAAATACCTAAAATGCTATACCAGAGTATGGATAGGAAATGCATGCGACAAGTAGTAAGTACCCCTCCAAAAAACTGCATGCGTGAATGTGTATAGCAGTAAGCGCTGCGTGTCAAATAGCTTAAATATCTATGAATAGTTGACTTACATTGCATAGCGTTATATAAGCAGAAACTTATGTGTAAATCCCGCTATAAAATCCTCAGTTTCTTAATTGGTATAGTTTTAGTTTTAAGTCCTTTTGAAGTTTTGGCTAGTAAAAAGAAGACTAATCAGGCTCCTCCTGAAGTGGCTGCATACAAGAAAAAAGAGATAATACGTAAGCGTTTTGGTGATAAAGCTCGTCAAGGCCTATTGGAAAAAGCATACAAATTAAAAAAATCAGTTAGTACACAAGTCATTGGTCAAGACCATATTGCTCAGGCATTACAGGACCGAATGATCCAATACCTTGAAAACCTAGGTTCGAGAACTTCTGAACCCATTGCCTTACATTTAATTGGATTACCAGGAATTGGAAAAAGTTCTATCTTAAAGGTATTAAAAAAAGCAGGTTTTCAAGTTTTACGTATAGATGCACAAAAATATGTGAGCAGTGAGCAAAATGATAGTGTGGCCACTCGAATGTTTTACTTGCTTGAAAATGCTTTTGTACAAGCAGGTGGAAAGCCACTAGTCATTTTATTTGATGAGTTGGATAAGGTTGCTGAAATAGGGAGTGGTGTTAGTAAAGAAAAAACTCAAGCCTTAATTGGTCTCCTCAATGAAATTTTAACAGAAGGAAAGATACAGTCTCCGTATCAAGCAGGAAAAGTTTTAGAGCTTTCAAATACTTTTATACTAACTGCCATGAATCTTGCACCTCAAGAAGTTGAAGCATTTTCAAAAGATGCTCTTGGTGCAGCAAAAAGTTTTTGGGATTTTACAGAAGAAGACTTAAAGAGGTTTGATCAATGGATTAGAATTTCAAATGCTTCAAATGCAGCTTTAGCTAAAGTTTTTGAAAAACTTTTTAGGTCAAACACAATAAGCCGCCTTTTACCAGATGCCATCATTGCTAAACCTTTGTATGGCGAAGATTTTACTAAAATTATAAGAAATAATGTTGATGAAACCATCCAAAGAACCACTCAAGGAGCACAAAAAGGAAAAGGGTTAAATGTCAAATATACTGATGCTTATGTAGAATTTTTAAGAGCAAAAACCGTGTATTCCCCTATTGGTGCTCGAATGAATGTTAAAAAAGTAGACCTTTTAACAGAACAATTAATTGATTATGCAGCAAGGGCCGCGTTTCAAGAAGATGAATCCTTTAATATTCCCAGAAGTGTGTTGATTGATTTTGATAGTTCTGCAAGCCAGATTGTCCTTACTATTACGCCTAAAATAAGAAAAGGAAAGCAGGTGATTAGTAGGACTCCTTTTCAAGTGAGGATTGCATACGACTCTAATTCTTCGGCCTTCATCATGCCTGAAAATGTTGTGCTGACTCCTCCAGATAAATTTCTTAAAGAAAAAGGAGATGAAGCTAAAAAAGAAAAACCAGTCACACAAGCTGCTATTTTAAAAAAACGTTTTCCACCAAAATCTAAATCAACAAAAGGTTTAGCAAAAAAATTAAATCAAAAAATATTTGGCCAAGAAGATATTACAAAACTTTTAGAAGAAAGGCTTGGAAGCTATCTGATGGCTTCTGAGCCTTCTCTAAGGCCTGAATATGAAATTTTTGCTGGCTTTCCTGGAATTGGAAAAACTTTATTAGTGGTACTAGCGGGAGAAGCTTTAAAACTTCCTGTTTTAAAAATTAATATGCAAGAGTTTTCGAGTCAGAGTGACGAAGCTGTTCGACGGTTTGGTGCAGAACTTTATAAAAGAATTGAAGCCATAAAAGCTACATCTCCAAATGGAAAATATATTTTACTTATTGAAGAACTAGATAAAGCTTTTGAAGTTAATCCCAAGACAGGTGAATTAGTGACTAGACCAGTCCTTGCTTTTATTAAAGATCTCTTAAGTGATGGGGCTCGTGAGTTTGTAGTGAAAAGTGGTTTTTCTGAAGATGTAGTAAAAATTGATATTCGCGAAGCATTTACAATATTTACTATGAATTTTGCAACGGAGCTTTTTGATTTTAAGGCAGATCCAAGGCGCACAACCATTGAAGATGTTATGGAAGCTTGGAAAGATTTAAATACTTCGGCGCAAGAACTTAGAAACGTTTTAATGAGGATGTTTTTGCCAGAGACTGTGAATCGTTTGATATCCAATCGGTTTCATATTATCCGTCCATTTTTAAGAAAGCACTATGAGGATTTAATTCATTCACAAATTGTTGAAGTAATTCAGGAGAAGTTTTTTAATCCTAAAACAGGACAAAACACAGGTGCAATTGATTTGCGTGTTACAAAGTCATATCGTGAACAGTATCTTGCTAACGAATCGATTATTCCATCTGAGGGTGCACGGCAAACCATGATGTCTGCCCGGGCCTTGCTGCAAAGAGATATTGAAGAAGCAGTATCAAAACTTGAAAAAGATTCTGTTTTTGCTAGAAAGCCAATTGTTTTGCAGTTGGATTACAAGCCAGCCTCTGAAAGAAGACCTCCTCGTATCGAGGCCACTGTCTTTTTAAAGGGAGACACAATTCAGCACAGTAAGTTATTTAGTAAGGTTGTAGAGCTGCGGTTTCCTCCACTTAAAGCCTATGGCGCTTTACCAGAAGATCGAGTTTTTACTGGAGTTCATGAATTTGGACATGCTTTTTCAAGTGTGCTTTTAGGTCACCGATTTGAATATGCTACGGTCATACCCCCCGAAAAAGGGACGGGTGGTTATGTAAAATTTATAGATGGAAAAATCCATTCTAATACTGCTAGCAAATTGATTGCTTCTATCTATTCTGCACTGGGTTCAAGAGCAATAGAGCGTATTTTTTTAAGTGATAACCCGCAAGGAGAAAACTCTGTTTTACAAATTACTGCAGGGGCTTCTAGTGATATTAAAGGAGCTACAATAACTCTTTGGAATCTTTTGTATGAGCTTGGCATGGATCCCAAGGGTGGAGTGATTGAAAGAACAGGGATGAAACATAATTCCAGCTATGGAGAACGGGATGCTTTTTTTGAAGGCATTCCTGATGATAAAGTTGAAAGTTTAGCCATGATTTTACGGGATATGGAAGATCACTTGGTTAACGTGCTCTTGTCTACGCATACACAGGAGTGGTTTAGAGATAAGATTTTTGAATTTGCAAGCATGGGTGGGACAACAGAAAAAGAATTTTATGAATTATTGGGATATTTTTATCCTGGTGATAATGCAGTAGAAATTGGTGAAGAGTCGAGTTTGCAAGCTATTTTTAAAGGGCGAGTACGGCCTGAACCAAAAGAAGCCCGCCTGGCAAAGAAAACAAAACTTGGAGAATCCAAAAAAACAGCAAGACAAAATTTAAAAGTAGCAGTCGATACTTTTGCTGAAATTTTAACTAAAAGATTGCACTCCGATTCGAACACTTTAAGAGAGAATTTAGCGCACTTGCTCCAGTCTACTCGTTTATGTGAGGCCTTGCTGACCACAGCTAAACAGTAAATTTAAAAATGCAATTGACTTTAGTTATCTACATTATACAATAGCATGTAGATGAGGTGTCTTGGATGGCATTAAATATCATAACAGATCAGGCATTTAATGAGGCATTAGAATGGCTATCTAAAAAAGAGCGCAAAACGAAATCTGACATTATTCGTGAATTAGTCTTGGAACAAGTAAGACATAAAAAGCAAGGATTTAGGTTTGGAGCCATGAAAAATTTTATTAAAGATAAGAAGATTTCACGGACACAAATATTAAAGGAATTAAAATCAATGGATCAAGCCGATGATATTGGTTGACTCTAGTTTTGCCATTGAATGGTTTTTAGGAAAAGAAGTTGTAAGTAATACTCCAATTTTAGGTAAGGCGCTAGGAATTTTGCCGCAGCAGTTTACAGAAATTTTAGTTTTTTTTGGAAAAAGAATAAATGACTTATCACCAATTATTCATGAATTAGAGCCAATTTCACTCATTGTCCCTGAAAAGGTCGAGCTTTATGAAGCATGTTATATGTATTTAGAGATAAAAAAAAGAAAACCTAAAATTTCTCTTGCAGATGCTATTTGTGCAGCTGTAGCAAAAAAAAGGAAATATCCAATTGCTACGTTTGATTTAGATTTTCAGTCTTTAGGATTTTCAGAAAAAGATGGCTTGTGGTATTTTGCTTGAAGTTAAAGTTCTGACAACCCTGTAAAATGTTTTGGTAAGTGAGCGTAAACCCCATCTTGTAAAGATGCGATCCCATCTATACGTAGCCAAATAGCATGTAAGAAAAATCCATCTTTTGGTAAGAAATCAGGATTAGGACGCAACGGTAAATTAAAAAGTTTTTTGTCACAAAGATTTTTAAAAATTTCTTTTGTCTTGTGGTCAAGAGTTTGTTTTTGTAACGCACCTTTTACAGAATTTTTTTTAAAGTAGACGGGCTCACCTACAACAGGATGTCCTAATGCAGAAAGTGTTGCACGAATCTGGTGAGTGACACCTGTGTGAATCCTCACTAAAACTAAGCTTTGGTCTAGGGTTGTCTTAATAGTTTCTATGGAAGTTTTTGTGAACCAAGATTTTATTTTTCGTGGTGGTTTCGTGTATAGATCCATTTTTTTTTTGGATTTAGGATTGTGGCTAAAATATGCTTCCACTGTACAACGGAGATCACACTTCCCCTCCACTAAAGCCAGGTATATTTTTTGCGTGCTTTTTTCTCTCCACCTCGATTTAATTTTCTGCCAAGCTAAAACAGATCTTGCACAAATAAGAACTCCAGAAGTGCCTCTATCTAACCTGTGCACAAGTCCCCCTTCAAATGGTCGTCGGGGGTTCATCGCCTCTCTTGTTTCAGGATATTTTTCTTGAATAGAGAATAGCGTAGTATTTTTTTCATCTGCGTGAAGTGGGTGTGAATGCTGACCAGCAGGTTTATTGACTACAATCACTTGAGGAGTTTCTGCTAATACCTCTAAATTACTCAAACGGGTCAAAACATCCCCCACCACTAGACTGGTTAGGTATAGCTCGCGGAAGTCGTCTAATTCCAATGGGTGGATTTCCTCCATCAGATGGAGGAGAAAACGCTGCGTTTCTTCCTGCTGCTGTAGAACCTCCGCCTTGGGCAGTACAATCCCCACCTGAGCAAATCTGACAGCAGCCAGCAGTAGGGGTGTTTCTTGTCATGCCCGTAGGATTATAAGCAACCGAGCACGCATACACGCGATTGGTCTTAATTGCAGAAGCAGTTTCAGCATCTCCGCAGTCTCCTGGAGGTTTGTCAAAGGGATCCCCATTCGGAGGTGGAATAATTGCACCTGCAGGTGGATAGTGTCTAGAACAGTAAAAATCAAAAGGTCCCACTGGAGATGGAAAAGCCGTGTCATCATGTGAAAGTAAAATTTCAGGATCCACTGGTGTAGAAGATGGGAAAGCACAAGCTCTAAAATTTGTATTCTCAAGAAAATATGGCAAAAACGGTCGATATGGTCTAATCACAAGTGTCCCATCTGAACTCATGTAGCGGTCTGGAGGAGGAGGATAGATGGGGCATGCTGGGTCTCCAATAATCCGTGTGCCATCAATACTTTGACCAGCTAGTGTTGCGCTCATCATACACATTTGTCCAAATTGTGCTGTTCGGTAACTAAAGGGACAAGGCTTTGGCCCCAGTCTTGTGATGGGGGCTAATGGATCCCCACCTGTTCTATCGACTGGCCTGTCGATAATAAAAACTGTGTTAATTCTTTGGGATTTATCTTTAGGTTCTCCATCGGCATCAAATCTTAATGGGTAGGTCGAAGTGTACTGGCGCAACCTAAATGTTCTCCGCCTTCTGCCTGCAGCATCTATAAAAGCTGGACAGCTCCCATCTGCATTGGGCCTTGCTGCAAACCCGAGAAGTCTTCCAGGGGATTGCCCCCCTTCGATTTGCACAAAAGTTTGAGCTTCAATCCGTACGGGAAAATCTCTGCTTGCGTTAAGAGCTAGAGCAATCGTGCTATCCATGGGATAAAAACTAGGAGTGCCACTAATACTTACTCTTGGGCAAGTATAGCCACCACCTTCAGCATTCACGCTGCCAATTTCATGTGAGCGCACGTAAAAGTCATAGTAGTAACTTTGTGCAGAAAAAGCACTCGCACCAGAAACTTCAAAATGATTTGCTACAGGACGCAAAACAGGTACAACGTTTGTTGTGTTTCCAAATGGTGTTTTCATTGTGTGTGCAATGCCTAAAGATTTTGTTGGTTTGTCATAACAAGAGTAGTGGTAAACGTTTTTATAACCTCTGCCTTCTGAGTCTCTAAAATCAGCTGTAAAGTTTAGTGGCCTTTTTACATAGCTTAGAGTGTTGGTTGTAAATCCTGAGTTATTGCCTGTTGCAGTATTGGGGACGAGCTGAATTTTTAAGATCGTCCCATCTGCAATTTCAGAGTCATAGACGGGAGGCACTGGGCACTGAACTTGAAAACTAGTAATTTGTGTAGGATTAGTTTGCACAATGCGTGTGATCACACTTGAGTCACTTAAATTGCTTTCAGCCCATTCGTAGTGACACTTACAGGATTTGCCTTGGTCTACGTTGTCGTTTGAGCCAGAGCTTCCGCCACTAGAGCCTCCCCCGCCACTAGTGTTTGCATTTTGAACTTGGCAAAAGTCATTTAAAGTATGGGTCGTGTTACTTGCATTAAAAATCAAAGTCATCACTGGAACTTGTTGTTGGCTGCTGCTACTAGAAGTACTTGGTGGTGGATTTAAAACGCCACTCACTAATGAAAAACTAGGTCCTCCTCGTGAAGTCGTAGTGCCTGCTCCACCAGAACCAGCAGTAGTACTTGAAGTCGAGCGTTTCCCTTGAGTGCCCGTGTTTAAGCAGCTTGGTGTTGTAAAAACTAGTATGAGTAAAAATAGTTTTATCATTTTTACCTCGTTCCTTTTACCTTGTATCTTGCAACACACACAGTGGGAATTGAGAAGCCCTGTTGGTTGTGTTGTTTTGTGATCCTGCCTCGATGTCATATGTGATTTGCACTCCATTAATAAATCGGTATGGCCTGTACTGCCTGCCGATTGGGTCATCTGGGTTTTGCATGTTTTCAATCGTCACGCGTGGTGGAGTGACTACGTACGCAAAATCAAACTTCGAACTGGAATCTAAGGTTTTTGAACCCAGCTCATAGGTATTTAAAAGGTCTGGGAATGTCGTTAGCTTTAATCTTCCTACAGAGTTAGTATCAGCTTCAATACAGGCATGTCTGCCTCCATTGCCCATGAGCCAGACATTGGTTGCAATACCACCATCTGCAATAGCGTTATTGCTTCCGATCAATGTAGGAGTACACCAATTTCCACCAAGCGTGTAATTTGCAGCTCGATTAGTAGGAGAAGAGCTACCAACGTCTGTGCAGCAATTTACTCCTGTGGATAGAGCTGTACAAGCAGCACCACCAGAATCATATGTGGCCCAACTGTCCCCAATCGTTCCACTAGAATTGCAGTTGCCATAGCCACTGGTTAAAGAAGGTGGTATGTAAGCAGATGGTTGTGGACCAATGGTAGGACCTTCTTCTCTTGTTGCAAACGCGTCATTACAAACACTGTCATAAGATGGTGCTGTCGTGTCTAAGTAATCACACTCAATATCCCGATTTGTGCAAAACAAGTCCCCAATATGTGGTTGGTTGATGACATCCTGAACAGTGCGTGCAGGAAGGCTAGCGCGGAGCTGCCAAAGTTTAGCCCATTTTCTTTGTGCTGGAAGTCTTACGACAGAGCTATCAGGGCAGTTTTGGTTTGCATCAGGCACTGCTGCAAATCCAATAATGTCTTGCCCGCCTTCTGCCAAAGCAGCAGACCCTAAAGTAGCCGCACCTTTACTTGTGTCAATCTGACAGGCAAGTGCGCCTGTGGCCATGTTAGAGACTTTGTGATAAAGGCAAACGGGATGTTTATAATAACCATCTTGAAAAGAAGCTAAGTAAAAATCATGGCGGTTTAATCTAAACTTTTCACAAGGCGCTTCTGTGTCGGTTGCGCAAGCTCCAGCAGCTAAATTGAGGTCGTCATCTGATGGGTAGATTGTATTGTCCCCGTCTGCGACAGGAACGCTCACTCGAAGTGGATCGTCTAGGTCAACAGGCGCTAAGCTATAAAGGCGCAAATCAATAGAAGAATCAAAAGTGGAATCATTGGGGATGGGCGGGCACTCCCATCCTGGAATTTCGGTTACTGCCCCACCAGTTGAAGGACCAACAGCTCCATAATCTTGTCCCAATGAAGTAGTGATAAAATTATATGTGTAACCCATATCCCAAAGCCTTGGATCTACAATGGTGCCTTGGTAGTATTGTGTGTTTTGGGATTTTAAAATCATATCTCGGCATAAAAACCTGTTTGCAGAAACATAGTTTGAACCAATACTTGGATCTAGACTTGGATTAGGGGAAGTCATAAAAACCCGAATAGAGTTAGATGTAAGCCCTGCTGCATTGATCACAGCTTTCACATCAAAGTAAGAAGAATTTGCAGTCACTTGTGTAAACAAGCACCGGAGCATATTGGCTTCTGTGTAAGCAGGTTCTTGGTCTGCTTCTCTTAAAATTCCGCTTTGCTCCACCCAGTTAAAACGGCATTTGCAATCGGTTTTACTTGGACAATAGGTGCCTATTTCACTGTTGTTGCCAATGAGTTCAATCATGTTATTAGGATCTTGGTTTGACCGAACTACTTTTTGAACGGTGATAAAGTTTGAGCTGTTTCCATTTGGAAGAGTACCGGGCGCAGTTGTAGAGGATCTAGTTGTAGTTGCAGATGGAGATCTACTGGCTGTGTTTAAGCAGCTTGTAGCTATGGATAGAATGATTGCTGTACTTACAATCCCTGTAAGACTTTTTACACACCTTCCTTGGGCAAAGTTTTCCTCTTTAAAAACTTTCATGGGCTTTGCCCCCTCAAATTAATTTGTCTCAATAAACTTTTCGTGAAGAGTGAGAAAAAGATTAAAGATATTTTTATGTTTTATACCCACCCCTCAACGTTTTATTAGTCCCTCTAAGATTATTAACATGCAATTTCCGGGCAAACTGTTAAGTTATTGAAATGTTTAGAAAGGCACTAGGAAAAAACTGCTTATCTTTTTTTCACTGTTTCGTTCTTAAACACTTGACACGTAAAGCTAAGAAAGATTTGATTTTTTTATGCGTACATTAAAACATCTTTTAGAAAAGCCAAATTTAGTATGGGTAGGAATTGGTGTTCTTTTTGCCCTAGTTTTTTGGTTTAAAATGCAACATTTGCCCATGGATGGAGAACAAGAAAAAAAGACTTATGAGATCCTCCAAACATTTGCGGAAGGTGGTTTTCCTCCAAAAATTTATCTTATAAAAACACTGCCAGATTGGGGTCACATTGGTTACTACGCCTTGATGGGTTTTTTTACAAAATCGGTGCATTCTGATTTGAGTAAAGTGAAAGCTTTCCACTTATTTTTTGTTCTAGCTTGCCTTTTTATTTTTGTAAGGCTTGGGTATTTTTTTATCTATAGAAACCGATTAAATCCAATGTGGATTAGCGTTGCACTTTTAGTATTTGCTGCAAACCCTTACCTTTGGAAGAGTGCTTTTCAAGTACATTTTTTAGGGATGTTCTTGTTTTGCATTTTATTATCTTTATATTGTTATGAAAAAGAACTTATTGGCTGGAGTAGTATTTTTCTCACTTTAGCTGTGTTTATAGATTGGCAAGCCCTTCTTCTAGCGGTTGCTTTTTTGATTAGTTATTTTTTTGAGGATAAAGGTAAACTTTTAAAACCTGCAAAATGGGGAAACCTTCTTTTGCCTTTCTTGGGTTCCGCCCTTTTGTTGGGGTCCTGGCATGGGCTTGTGCCGCAAGGTGAGGCTAGAGACTGGTGGCAAACATACTTAAGTGCGAGTTCAGTTTTTCACCTGGATCGTTTTTTCTATGCATTGATTCTGCTTGTTTTTTATAGTTTGTTTTTCACATGGGTGTGGGGATTGAAGGCAAGAAGTGGTGCACTAACTTTTGCTGCAGTGGGCACAGCACTTTGCATCCCATTTTATTTCTTTTTCCCAATACAGTTTGAATTATGGAATGAGGCTAAATATGGACTTCAGGTTCCATTAGGGTATGTCGATCAACTGGCGTATATTGTTGCTGGTCCGTATAAGAGCTGGCTTTTATTTATCCCGTGGCTTGTGGGACTATTTCTTTTTTTCCAGCTTTTTTTAATGGATATTTTTGATCAATCAAAAAGATTACGTTATTTTATAATTCTTTATTTTTTTACAAGTCCTTTTGTTTTAGGATTTGGAGATGAGTCTTTTTTAATTGTGTTGCCTTTCATTTTACTGTTAACTCTTTCAGAAACATTAGTTGGTGAACACGGCAAGCTTAATTAGAGCGCATATAGGGGGGATTTATGATTGGTTTTGATTTGAGTGACGAACAAAAAGAACTTCAAAGATTAGCTAGGGAATTTTCTTTAAAAGAGATTCTTCCGAAGGCTGCCCACCATGACAAAACAGGTGAGTATCCGCATGAGATTGTAAAAAAAGCATGGGAGTTAGGTCTGATGAACACGCATCTTCCAGAATCCTGTGGCGGAGCAGGACTTGGTGTATTAGATGGGTGTTTGATTACAGAAGAATTTGCATATGGATGTTCAGGCATTGCTACTGCTATGGAAGCCAATTCGCTTGCTTCAGCTCCAGTGGTTGTTGCAGGGAGTGAAGAACAAAAGAAAAAATATCTTGGAAAACTTACAGCGGCTCCATTGCTTGCAGCTTATTGCGTAACAGAACCTGGTGCAGGCTCTGATGTTGCTGGTATCCGAAGCTTAGCAAAAAAAGTAGGGGATGAATATATCCTCAATGGATCCAAAATGTGGATTACAAACGGTTCTGTAGCAGATTGGTATTTTGTTTTGGCGTATACGGATCCTGCACAAAAACACAAAGGTATGAGTGGCTTTATTATCGATGCAAAATCTCCTGGGATTATTGTTGGGAAAAAAGAATGGAATTTAGGCCAAAGAGCTAGCGATACACGTGGGATTACTTTTGAAGATGTGAAAATCCCCAAAGCTAATCTTTTAGGCAAAGAAGGCGATGGTTTTAAAATTGCTATGGCAGCTTTTGATCACACAAGACCTCCGGTGTCAGCAGCAGCAGTAGGGCTGGCAAGACGTGCTATGGATGAATCCATTGAATATGCTGAGACAAGAAAAACTTTTGATAAACCGATTGCAGTTCACCAAGCTGTGAGTTTTATGATTGCAGATATGGCAAAGGATATTGAGGCAGCCAGGTATCTCATGTGGAGAGCTGCGTGGGAAATTGATCAAGGTAGACGCAACACGAAGTTTGCAGCTTTTGCAAAAGCTTTTGCAGCAGACATGGTGATGAAAGTGACAACCGATACTGTGCAAGTGTTTGGTGGATATGGCTACAGCACAGAGTACCCAGTTGAAAAGCTTATGAGAGATGCAAAGATCTATCAGATTTATGAAGGAACTTCTCAAATTCAGCGCTTGATTATTGCAAAAGAGATATTTGACCGCAAGTAAGGAGTGCCAGCTTGCTCAGTGGGGCATTATTTATTTAACAAAAGCCAAATGTAATTGTAATAAGAACTTCTTAGATGGTTCTAACGTAATATTTCCACCCACTCTTCTACACTGAGAAGTGAGATACCTCGATGTATGTTTTGAAATAATTCTGGGATGGGTATACGGAGGATTTTCAAAAAATCCAAGTATTGAATAGTCACTTTCCAAGCTTGAATTTCATTTGAGTTCTGATCATATCGTGGTGAAGCAAGATGTGAGATCTCGTGGAATAGGAAAAGTTTTAACTCTTGTGATGTGTATTCATAAGGGCGCAAACTCACTCTTTTTGAGTCTAGTTCAACAGCAGCAGGGGATTGCCTGCCCGTTAAAATAGCCCATTCTTTATTCCAGATTTCTAAACTGATTGGAATGTCTCTATAGAACTCCCATGGAGTGCCTTTAAGGCTTTGGATAAGATCATGATAAACGATGAAAAGATATTTCCGCCCAATCTGATTTAGAATCTCTTGTGTTTGTGGTTCATCCTTCAGAGCTTCTTTTAAAAAAGAGCACTCTTGTGAAAAATTTGTAAAATCTTTTTTCTTAAGTAGTGCTTCAAGTCTTTTTTGGATTTTCTCAAAAATATTGCTAACAATTTTATTGGATAATGTAATGCAAGCGTCTTGATGCTCTTTAGTTAGTTTTTTTATTTTTTCTGGAAAAATATTTATTAAGATTTGGGCGTTTTCTATTAAGTAAAAAGATGGTGTGACATTATATTTCGTCGGATTTGCGTCCCAACTTGTCGCTTGCACATCACCTTTTTTCGCATTTCCATCCTGAAAATGCTCTGGCCGTGCAAGCTCCGGCAAATCCTCTGATGAGTAAGTAGTCACTAAATTTCTTTGTGGAGCATGCAGAAAGGCATTGACGCCTTTTGTACAGTCGTAATCCGAGGCATTTGCAAAGGAACATACAAAACTTAATACAAATATAAAAATATATTTCATTGGTGCGCTGCTCACGCTATCGCGTTCGACCTTTCACGTTTGGTCCCTCTTCATCTCCTTCCTCTAATTCTAAGCTCATTGCTTTTGTGGTATTGCAATAGGGCTCTACTTCATCTGCAATGATTTCTCTTACCTGCCCACGATATGAAATAGCCTTTTGTATGACTTCTCCAAACATTTCTTTTTCAATTCCTGATTCAACGATAGTTTTCTCAAACCATTTTGAACTTCCAAAGTTCCAGTTTTTTAGCTGAGTTTTTAAGGCAAGGTACATATTGGGATTACAGTTTCCAGAACTATCAACGACCTTTGATATCAGAGCTCTTAATTGTTCGGATTCTGATAGAACGCTTGCTCCAAGAAGCTTTCTAAATTTATCCCATATATCATACTGTCCCTCAACAGCATCCTGTAAAAAACTTGCAACAAGCTTAAAATCAATAAGTGTTTGCATGTCTCGAAAGTTTACTTGGATTAAAGCAGCTTCAGAAATAGTATCTACATGCTTTTTAAAATCCTCTAATGAGATTTTTTTCTCATTCCAATAAGTTTTAAAGCTATAAAATGCTTTGCCTTGTGCACTTTCATGCCCATCCAAATCTTGTTTGATCCGGTTGTATGCATATTCAAAACCTACACCTCCAAACTCATCTCGAGTCCTGTTAGGTGTATAAGGTTTCTCAAATTTTCCTTTTTTTGCAATTACTGTTTCAGTTATTCCTTTTTTATTTTCTAGAAATTTTTCTTTATTAAATTCTACGGTAGCAACAATCCTATTTGCGTATACAGCACAAATCCAAGGAGTAAATTTAAAGCAGTGCTCATATCCAACAATGTAGTCACCCCAGTATTCTTTGTATGGACTTACTTGAATCATTTTAAAACTATTTGGGATGAGATCTAGCACTGCAATCTTGTGATCCCCCCCACCAGTTGTGCCTGTGGATTCACCACCAGCAAATGATATGTTTAAAGAGATCAAAAAGAATAATGCCACATTTAATAATATTTTTTTCATAAATCCTCCATTCGGATATTGTTACTTGACTACCAATTCATATTAATTCCAAAAATGAGTGTGCCATAACTAGGCCCATCTTTATGTTCATCAATGTCAGATGTGTAGTCAGGGTCGTCACGGAAAATCGTTGTTGCGATAACGCCCGCTCTTGCAAAAATAGAAAGTTGAGAAAAAGAGCTTTTTAAAACATAAGCTAGTTCTGTATTTGCACCCACCGTTACATTTTGAACCCCACCATTAACTTCTATACCGATTACTTTCCACCGGATTTTTGAATTTTTAGTTAAATATACTTGCATCCCCAAACCAAGCTTAACTCCTGCTATATGTAAGAAGTTTGTAGTTTGTTGGGACTGGTAAAATGAAGCAAGTGTATATCCTAGAGCATTGACAGCAACTTCTGCAAACCCACCTGGAGTTCCAGGTGTAATATGTTCTGAAGCTGCTTTTTCAAATCCCATTTTAAATTCAAGTGCATGGATCGTTAAGTGGTGGTTGATATCGAGTTCAACATCTCTGTAATACTTCGTTTGAAGCAAGTTAAGATTGAATTGAATAGTCTCGTCCTGCGAACCTTTTTCTTTAGACACTCTTGAAAATGGAGTGACGGTCATGTTTACAGCAGGGACTTTGCTTGAGTTCTTTTCAGATTGTGCAAGGCCCATCTCAAAGTTTACCCAAAAAAGCCGCCAAGACACTCCTTCTCTTCTGTCTTGATTAAATCCATGAAATTGCACTCCAATCAGAACTCGGTTAGGACCTTTTGTTAGGGTTTGTATTCCTGCTGCAACTCCACCGTGAGTTTTAGAAAAAATCGAATCATTATATTCTGTCGCATTTACATTCCAATTTGTCGCATTCCCATCCTGTAAATGCTCCGGGTAAACCTCTGGCTGAAGATATTCCTGTGATATAGAATCCGGCTCAGTAATCACACTTGAAAAAAGGTCCTCTTGGGGGGTGGCATAGCAAAGACCTTGGAACGTAAGTAATAAAAGCAGTGTTTTAAAATTAAAATATTTCATTTTGATTTCTCCTTATGAGTTGTTAAACGAAAAAGCTGAATGCCTAAATGATATGTCTCGGTTTTTGTTTTCCCTTTACTAAAAAGTAAGACTAGTTTTTTTCTAAACTCATCTGCGAGAGTTTTTGCTTGTTCAAGCTGTGTCAGATCAATAGAAAAGGTTTGAGAGCCGATGTATTTTTCTTGTGGAGTTTGACTCTCAAGACTTTCAATGGCTTTTTCAAGCATTTGCTTATGGAACAGTCTTAATGCTGTATTAGGCTTATTAGATTTAAAAAGTGCATTGCTGTGAACTTTTCTGTAACCCCTTTTTTTGTCTTTTTCTAAAAGCTCTAACCTCTCTAGTCTTTCTATTGCAGCACTTGCTTCATGAACTGTAATCCCAAGACGTTTTGCAATTTTATCAGGTGTAAACTGAAAGCCCGGAGGATTTGCACCCTGCAAATCCGACAAAGTGCAATGTAGAGTGGACATTTCAAGAATAGGGATGTGATACCAATCTGAAATAGCTTTAAACACATCAATACTCAAATCTCTTAGCTCATATTTTTCGTTTAATTGTTTTAAGCGTTCGTTTAAGGAGGATTTTAATTCTTCTGATTTTGTGGCTTCGTATTGAACTAAAGTACAAAGATAATCTGTTTCCTTTTGATTGAGCCCTAGTTTTTTTGCAGTTTTAAGTGCAGCTTGAAGAGAAAGATTTTTCTTTCCACTATATATTTCAGAAAGCTGTGAAGGTTGAATCCCTAGTGTTTTAGCAAAAGCTCTCAAAGAGTAAGCAGGATTTTTTGAAATGCGCTCTACAAGGGTACTTTTTAAGTAAGCCCGGTAATTATTGTGCTCAAAAATCATAGTAGAAAGGCTTATACCGTTTTTTCATATCTAGTGCAAGATATTTGTGAACAATCTGTTCTCTGCCAGTGAACGTCTTTAGTTTAACCGAGATATTGCATTTAAGTTCTACTGCGACAACCAATCTGCGGCGCTATTGCAGCGTACTCGAAGATTTTTAAGCTCAACATATCGCCCTGGATATGCCTCGCTTAAAAACTTCTGCGC
>Ga0213870_1000483_pt1 | contig 18532 bp, 22 predicted proteins | sample WICALVC2017_Meta_FD_160119 | JGI IMG/M metagenome (GOLD analysis project Ga0213870, IMG submission 160119) | Freshwater microbial communities from subterranean cave lake in Wind Cave National Park, South Dakota, United States - WICALVC2017 | ecosystem: Environmental > Aquatic > Deep subsurface >... | reverse complement strand
TTATGCTCCAACGAGATATCCGGAAATCTTGACAATGGCAGAATATACAAATGACATAGCACAAGAAGCTGTATCCATTGCAAAAGATACTGTTGAATTTATCTCAAAGAAGTTAAAATAAAATGATTCTTGTTGTTGATTTTGGAGGACAGACAGCGCATCTTATTAGTCGTCGTATCAAAGAGCTTGGCGTTGAGACAGAAATGGTTTCCCCAGAAGATGCGTACCAGAAGGCAAAAAAAGAAAATCCCAAAGGTCTTATTTTCTCTGGCGGGCCTTCGTCGGTCTACGAAAAGCAAGCTCCAACTATTAATCCCAAAATTTTTTCTTTAGGAATTCCGATTCTTGGAATTTGTTATGGTTTACAATTAACAGCGTATTTATTGGGAGGAAAAGTAGTTTCAGGAAAAAAAGAATACGGGCCAGCAACAATTAAGTTAAAAGTTAAAAGTGAAAAGTTAAAAGTTGCAAAAGATTTGCCCAAATCTTTTGTTGTCTGGATGAGCCATGGAGACGAGGTAATCTCATTGCCCAAGGGATTTGAAACAATTGGATCAACAGAACATGTGCCATTTGCGTTTGTAGAGGATCCAAAACGGAAAATAATTGGATTGCAATTCCACCCAGAAGTAGAACACACGGAATATGGGTTACAAATACTAAAGAACTTTATTGCGATTTGCCAAGGGGGTCATCCTGAGCAAAGCGAAGGATCTCGGGATTCTTCGGCTACGCCTCAGAATGACATTATTGAGAATATTAAAAAAACAGTAGGGAAGTCATACGTAATTGGCGCGGTTTCCGGAGGAGTTGATTCGACTGTCGCAGGTATTTTGACTGCTAAAGCGATAGGGAAGAGATTTATACCGATATATGTTGACAATGGATTAATGAGAAAAGGAACTTCGGAAGATGTGAAAAAGATTTTCACACAACACACAAATATCAACCCTATAGTTGTAGATGTAGTAGGGGAGATGCTTTCCAGATTAAAAGGAATTACGGATTCTGAAGAAAAAAGAAAAATTATTGGCAATTTTTACATCGAAATTTTTGAAAAAGAAATGAAAAAATTACAAAATTCCAAAAAAGATGTAAAGTTTTTATTGCAAGGGACAATTTACTCAGATGTTATTGAGAGCCAAGGGACAAGACATGCGGCCAAAATAAAAAGTCATCATAATGTTGGCGGATTACCTAAAAATATGACGCTAAAACTTCTGGAACCATTAAGATTTTTTTATAAAGACGAGATAAAAGAAATCGGACGCAAACTTGGTTTGCCGGATGAATTTGTTAATAAGCAACCATTTCCAGGACCAGGATTCGCAGTTAGAATTAGAGGAGAAGTTACAAAAGAAAGATTGGAGATGGAAAAGCAGGCGGATGCTATTGTTTTGGAAGAATTAAAAAAGGCTAATATTTTAGATAAAGTTTTTCTTTCGTTTCCGGTATTAACTGACGCTTTTTCAACTGCTGTTAAAGGAGACGGAAGGCATTTTGGCGAGGTTGTGGCCTTAAGAGTAGTTGAGTCAAAAAACGTTATGACATCAACATGGAGTAGGATACCGTATGGTATCCTACAAAAAATCTCATCAAGAATAGTGAATGAAGTTCCAAATGTTTCCCGCGTTGTCTACGATATTACCACCAAACCCCCTGCGACGATGGAGTGGGAATAAATCCCAATGTCATCCTGAGTGCAACGAAGGATCTCTAGGATTCTTCACGGAGTTTACGCTGAGCTTGTCGAACGTGTTCAGAATGACAAGGATTAAATCAATCACTTGACAAACCACGTGAATGATGTTATATATTAATCATATGGTAAATAATGCTTATACAAATAAAACAATAGCAATCAGTGATCTAAGGCGCAGGTTTGGAGAGATTGAAAAAACCCTTCCTTATGTTGATCACTTTATCTTGACCAAAAAAGGAAAGCCTTTTGCCACTCTTGCGGCAACATCAGCGGTTAAAAAATCTTTAATGAAAAAAACAGCAGGAGCATTCAAAGGAACAAATCTTGATAACGATGCGTTTTGGAAAGAGGTGCTTAAAAGAAAATCTCGATCTAAAGACGTTCTTCTATGAAAACTCACCTAATCGATTCCTCCGTAATTATTGATTATTTGCGCGGTAAAAAGGAAACGGTTGATCTTATAGAGAACATAGAAGGAGATCTTACCTCAAGTTATATTTGTCTAGCAGAACTGTTCGAAGGGATATATAGAGTAAAAGATAGAAAGCATGCAAAGGATATTACGTTGCGTTTTTTTGCAAGTTTATCAAGTGTTTTTGGATTAGATGAAAAAATTGCAGAAAAATTTGGACAGATAAGAAAAGAGGTAAAATTAAAAGGTAATATAATTGAAGATCTAGACATTTTTATTGCTTCAACTTGCATTGTTTATGACTTGACGCTTATAACACATAATAAAGAGCATTTTTCTCGCGTGAAGGATTTAAAGATATATTCCTATAATTAGGAACACTAAAACCCCAGCGGCTATGGAGTGGGAATAAAAATAAATTAAAAATTAAAAGTGAAAAATTAAAAATTATCGGAGGGATGAATTTTTTGGCAACTGTTCACAGTTCTAACACAAAAATTATTGTTCGAGGCCGCAAGCCGAGAACTACAAGCATTGAAAACCCTTCGGTCTTGAGCTCAGGGTCGAAAGACTTCTCGCTGGAGTTTATCTCGAGTTTACCGAGAGACTCGAAGAATAAAATTCATGTCAGAAGAGTGAACTGTTACATTTTTTGTTTGATCTTGACAGGGTTTATGCAACCTGTTAGCTTTAATGTGTGGTTTGGCAAGATGTCGTATAACAGCAGGGCAATTCTTATTCATTGTTGCATTAGCTCCTTCTGTATTCAGCAAAGATAAACCGGCATTAACAACAAGCTTACTGACTGGGAGCGTACTGGCAGTATTTGTAATTGCTTTTTCTAGCTTAGGTCTCTTACTAGCAGCAATTACCACTTCTGTTTTCTCGTTAACATGGTTTATTTTAGCGTATCAGAAGTACATTATGAATAAATCGAATGGTAAGGATGAATTATAAAATAAACTTTTCAATCACATCTGCAACGCCGTCTTCTTCAACAGATGGGGCTATATAATCCGCAATTTCCTTTAGATCGTCAACAGCATTGCCCATAGCGACTTTTAGACCACAGGCCATAAGTAGCGGAAAGTCATTATATCCATCCCCAACACCGATAATTTCGTGAGTCTCTATCTTGAGCAGTTTTGCAAGTTCAAGAATTGCATGTTGCTTTGTGGCAACGGCATGAGTGATAGAGAGATCAATTTTTCTTTTTTTCCACGAAGGAAGTTTATGAATAGCAATGGTTGAAATATGAGAGAATCTTTTAGTAAATTCATCAGCCTGCGTTGGTGTTAATCCGTGAACCCAGATCACAATAGGTCTATTTGGTATATATTCTTTTGAAAAAGTATTATATTTATTATTGTCATAGATACGAAGCGGAACACGTAAAGTTTTAGAAAATTTGCCAATTGCCATAAAATCTTGTATAAGAAGCGGTTTCTCAAAAAGAATTTTTTTTGATGAGGCATGGATAATTTGTGCTCCGGCAGAAGTAATACATAGACCAGATAACCTAAGGTAATTAACAATATGTGAAAATTGGAAATATGGTCGTGAAGTTGCAACGCCGACATGAAGGATTTTACTTGCTTTTGCAATTGAATTTGCAACTCTTTTTGACGGCATGCCGTCTCGTTTGTTTGGAATAAGAGTTCCGTCGACGTCAAGAATAAGCGCTTTGTATTGTTTTTTAAAGCTTGATAAGTTCATTATCTTCTTGTCGAATTTTAATCGTATCCTACGTCTTACGAATTATTTATGCTATAGCATAAATAATTCGACAGTTAAGGGAGATTGAAATCTCTTTTAAGTTCCTGATCATCGCCAATATTTTCAGCTATTATAAGACGAAGCTGCTGCTTTGATAGTCCAAAGAAATCTTGCAGTAATCCTACTTCTGTTTTACAATCGAAGGGGTGAACCCAAACGCTCTTTTGGAAAAGAAGAAATCCTAATTGTTTTAATTTTCCCCGCAATGCCTCTCGAGAAATTTTTGTTTTTTCTGGAACATCAAACATAAGGAGACGCCATTTTCCATCCCAGCGTTTAGGTTTTTTAATTTGGAGCTTATCTATTTGCATGATTCCTGCCTTTTTTGTCCCCTCTGAGGTCAAAGAAATATATATTTGCTGATTTACTGTTCTTATTTCTATAAGTCCCTCTCGTCTCAAACGAGAAAAAGTATCTGAAACTTTCTTTTTTGGATATTTGTTCCATCTCTTTTGATATGCTCTTATAAGATTGGGCACAAAGTATGGAGAAGTAGATGCAATGGCAACTGCCCCTCCAATCAAAAGCCATGAGAGAACATCTTTCACAATTTCTGATTTAGGCTTTGCGAAGTAATATTTGTATTTTTTTAAGGTTTTCATAAGTCTTCTTATATTTTAGTATACGCCACTATTTTAACGAAATATTATTGCTATAGCAACAATAAGTCGATGAATTTATTGTAAGTTTTCATTAGAAGCTATTTAGAAAACCATTGTCATTCTGGGGATTCAGAGCGAAGCCAAGTCAGACTTGGCGAAGCGAGATCCTGAACCTTAACATCCGCAACGCCGTCTTCTTCAACGCTTGGGGCTATGTAATCAGCGATTGATTTTAGGTCGTCAACCGGGTTTGGGGTTGGGATAAGAGTACCGTCTACGTCAACGATTAGAGCTTTGTATTCTTTTTATGTTTTGTTGCCTGTGCTACCATAGTGTTTCTTTGTACATTTTTCTGATGGTTCTATCTTTTGTAACAATTGGAAGTTTTAACATCTGTGCTGTGGCAGCAACAACATTCATTCAATATGCTTCATGTGAGGTCTCCATATTTTTTTAGCCTCTATAAAATCTTTCCAGGAAAACTTTACACCTTTCAAAATTCCATACAGGGAAGCGTTACTGTTTTTTTTAGCTTCGCTTTTTTTAGAAAGGTTCTTAAGCTGTTTTATTTCTTGCTGTAATGATTCTATTTTTCGCCAAATAATGTTTTGCATAACAGAGTTAGTATATCATAAGAGGTTTATAGCTACAATTGCGGTTCGATAGTTCGAACTAATTGTGGCCGTGCTGCTTATACATTTCTATTAGTTCTTTTAACAGTTGTAGCGTCCTCGGCGCGCTTGTCTCTCCCTCTGAATGAAACAAGACGTGGAGAAGTGCATATCCGGTTCTTGAAAACCCATCATCCATAACAGTCCAAAGTTAAGATCTTCTCAATTCTTGGTTAATCGGGATCGCTCGAACGACATTCACTTCAGGTTTTCATTTTTTATTAGGTTTAGTAGGTGAAAAGGGTATAAAACGTAATTCGATTTCATCCTTACCTATACTAGGAGCTTTTTTTGCGGCCTCAAGTTTTGGTCTCCAACGATTTGCCCATTGGTCCACTTCTTCTTTAGACAAGTTGACAGTAGACTCATCATAGCGTCGGACATGTCCTTGCTTTTTTTCTTCATAAAGACCCTCAGTGAGAATCTCATGCAGAGCCCTCTCTATGGTTACAGTACGTTCTTCTCCTATAAGTTTTCTCATGCTTATTTTAAATATTTGCATACGCTCTTCATATACTTTTCCTCCTTGTAGAGCCTCTTCATGTAATTTGTCTAAGAATTTAATAACAGGTTCCATAACTTTAGAAGTAACTCGATTGTCTTTGAGTATTTCATTTTTTCTAACCTTTTCTTCCGTTTGCCGCATCTTATCTCGCATAAATCTATTACCGACTAGGACAGTAGCATAACTACGCTCGTCGTCGTCAGTTATGCCCAATTTACCAGCAATCTCAAAAAAATCCATGAATTTTGAACCAGCAGTAAGAGACCGTCTTGAATGGGGATTTCCTAAAAAAAGCTTTATACGTTCTGCTTCTCCTTTTACAAATTCTTCTATTTCTCTATTACTTTCAGTAACACCAGCTTGCTGAGGTGGTACTGGCTCTTCATTTTGCTCTCCCATAATTCAACATTATCACATGTTTAAATACAAAATCAAGAACAAATGCTTGTCTTTTGGGAAAACACCTGCTATAGTTTGATTGATATATGTCAGAAGCAGGCGCAGAAGTTCCTAAAATTTCTATCGAAGACAAAGCGCAAGCTGCTAAAAGGGCTTTACAAGAAGGAAATCAGTATCCCGCACAAGAAATAGCAACATCTATATCAAACGAGTTAAGCCAGCATATTGAGCACAAGGAATCAAGCAATGATCCGCAAGCATACTGGCTAAGAAGCGTCGTTACTGATGGTAGGTTTAATACTTTAAAATATTTATTGGAGCCTCCAGTTGATTCAGAAGCTAGCAAAAAAATAAAAATGGTTTATCTTGATCGAGAGGCATATGATGTACTAAATACCGTTACACTTTTGGACAAATCTAGCGAGACCGATCCCTATCATGAATTCGCAGAGAACGATGCGCGTGGTATAAAAATACGATATGACAAAGAGGCGAAAATTGCCTTCCTTGATGATATTGAACAGGTCTATAGCAATATAGCTGCACATGGCATACGAAAAGATCCAGGTGATTTCACTGTTATTCATCATGGACGTACCTTGGCTCCCTGGTTTGAGGAATATATCAAGAGCTTGCCATTTACTGGAAAATTAAAATTCTCTCCTGTCCTCCAAAGGCCTCCAGAAGCAAGAGTTCGAACCGCGGCAGATGAAGCTGCACTAGAGAGATGGCAGGCCAAAATTGCTGAAACAGAAGCCCAGCAACAACGGGAAGCTAAAGCTGAAAGAAGACTGGCTGAGGAAAGGGATCGTAAAGAAGCCGAAGATAAAACAAAAATTAATGAGCTTCTTTCCAAACCAGGCGTAAAAGATGTATTAAGAAAATTTTCTGAGAAATTTAACCAAGAAGCAGGAAGGGAATTCATATATGGGATAACTTCTGATGGACTTGTGGTCGCAGTGCGACAAGAATGCAGTGATAATGAGTCAGGCGATGATTATTACAAAGCGTGGGTACTAGATGCAAATCTGTCACCAGATGAAATAGAGAAAAACATCATTTCTACAAGTTTTAATTTAGTAAACGTGGGTGCGATGCACGATTCGGGTATTAGTTATTATAGGTCTAATGTTTATAGCCTCAGCTCAGCTCCACTTTCCGATGAAGAGATTGAACACAGAGTTTTTCCTCCAAGCAATACACAACTAGTGCAATTTCTTAAGAAAACCGGAGGATTAGCAGCCTCACGTACATCGGCATCCTATAGAGGTGTTATTGATAAACCCACTATTGGTGGAGAACGCACTCTTTACCCACTAGATCTAACATAAAATTTTATTTCTTCCCTTGTCTCGCACCATTCGATGTAGGACTTTGCTGCTTATGCATCTCTAAACTCTTTGATCTCGACATATTTCTTTATGTGATGGAAACAGATAGAGAATTTTTCAAAAAATGATGCAAGACCCAGAAGATTCGTTCCTACCCCCAAACTCTGGGAGAAGGCAATCTTACCTAAAAATTCTTTCCCAGCAAATCTTACAGGAATTTTATGAGCATACGCTGGAATTCTTGCCCCATTGCCAACAGTAAAGAAAATTTTTCTTCCCTTTTGGAGCGTTAATCCTAAAATTTCAGCATGATCCGAGTGGAAAACACTAAAACCCGCACCTGAATCTATATATGCATGAAACTCGATCCATTCGTTGTTCTTAGATTTTATTTCTAGGGGAACTATTGGTTCATCGTCGATATAAGAAAAGATCATACAAGAAGATATTTATCTTCCTTTCGAGGAACTGCAAAGATGCTAATTTTTTTGTGAGGATATTTTTCTTTAGCAACTTTATATACCGCTAGTGCATCACTAGAAGAAGCTACGACTTTTCCATTAACAATAGCCACTCTTTGCCCTGGATATTTTTTAAAAATAGTTTTGGGAATATTTGTTTTTTTCATGCCTTTATCATCTATTATCAGGGTACCAAAAAATGTCATAATTTGCAATAACTAAAACCCTCACAATTTACGCAATTGAATAATTTGTGATGATATAGAGAATAAGAAAAACAAGGACATTAGTGATACAATATGCAGACTTTCCGTATGAAAGATAAAGATACAATAATTGTGGGTGTAACAAGCGGGATCGCGGCGTATAAAACGCTTGATCTTATTAAGTTGCTAAAAAAAGACGGAGCCGAAGTTTTTGTGGTTATGACCAAAAGCGCAATGGCAATGGTTCCATCTTTTGAATTTGAAAAAGCATCCGGCAACAAAGTCTATAGCGAACTTTTTGAGAAAGGTTTTGACTACAGAGATATTCTTAAGATCCATCGGGTAGATCATATTGATTTGGCTGACAAAGCAGATGTTGTTGTTATTGCGCCAGCGACAGCAAACTGTATTGCAAAAATCGCGCATGGTATAGCTGATGATTTTCTTACCACAACTTTATTAGCAGTTCACTGTCCAGTTATTATTTGCCCTTCAATGAATGTCAACATGTGGAATAATCCAATTGTTGAAGAAAATATTACAAAGTTAAGAGTGCTTGGATATCACATTATTGAGCCAGAAAAAGGAATGCTTGCATGTGGATACGAAGGTAAAGGAAGACTAGCACATATAAAAATCATTAAAGAGGAAATCTTACAATTGCTTAGTATCGCTACATCACTTAAAGCTAGAAAAATAATGGTGACAGCTGGAGGAACGATTGAAAAGATTGACGATGTTCGATATATCACTAATCGAAGTTCTGGGAAGATGGGTATTGCGATTGCCGAAAGCTGTTTTTTGCAAGGTGCGGAAGTACTGCTGGTTCGTTCAGAAACATCAGTAAATACTCGTTATGACATCAAGCAGATAGTATTTGAAACAGCAGATGAACTGGAGAACATTCTCAAAAGAGAAGTCAAAAAATACGACGTTTTGTTTCAGACAGCAGCTGTTTCTGATTTTATGCTAGACAACAAAAACAAGGGTAAATTAGATAGTAAAAAAAGCATTACATTAATGCTTTCTCCTCGGAAAAAAATCATTACACAGATAAAAAAATGGCATCCTAAAATCAAGCTTATTGTATTTAAAGCTATCTGGAGTAGCTTAGAAAAAACACTCATCAAAGAAGGAGAAGAAAAGCTTAGGGAGAGCAATGCAGATGCAGTTGTCGTAAATGATGTGAGCAAGCCTGACCGTGGATTTCAGGTAGATACAAACGAAGTTTTTGTTGTAACAAGAAAAGGTTCAAGGAAAAAAATCCCGCTTGCAAAAAAACAAGTTGTTGCTGCATCAATAATTGATTTTTTGGTTACGGAGAATCTTTTCTAGCTTTTTTAAAAGTTGTATTTTTCCATCAGCACCATTTGCTACTTTAAAATGTTCAATAGTAGGTTTTTCGAAGAGTTTTATCATGCTTTTAACATAATCTTGATCAAGATCGTTTCTTTGTAATAAACGTTTCTCTCTTAACGCTCTTTTAGTTTGTACAAGGATGAATCTTGCATGAGGTAAGGCTTTAAGAAGTTGGTTGCGGTATTTTTCTTTTATAAATGTTTGTGCAACAACTAAATGTTTTTTGGTTTTGTGCAGCTGCAAAACTTTACTAATGAGGTTTTGAAAAAACACATCGCGCATAGAATCATTGAAGAGCTTTTTTTCTTTTAATGCTTGCTGCATTTCATCGGTTAAGTCACGATCGCCATCGTAGAAATAGAAACCAAACTTATCTTTGAGAAGCTTACCAACATAGGTTTTTCCCGCCCCCGGTAATCCAAATACTATCAATAACATAAGAGCAACATTGTACCAAATTGGAAATGTAAGTGGTACAATACAGGCGTAGAAGGTTAGACGATAGATGGTAGAAAATGGAAGATGTACTACTTTCCATCCTCAATCTTCTATCGTCAAAATATTCTTATGGATGATGTTGCAAGAGTTCGGGAAAAAATAGATATAGTTTCTTTAATATCAGAATATATCCCCCTAAAAAAAATGGGCAGAAACTTTAAAGCCCTTTGCCCTTTCCATACCGAAAAGACCCCATCTTTTGTTGTTTCTCCCGAGCGGCAAATCTGGCACTGTTTTGGTGGATGCGGGAAAGGAGGAGACTGTTTTACGTTTCTGATGGAGTATGAAAAGCTGGAGTTTGTTGAGGCACTACGTATTCTTTCCAAAAAAGCAGGTATCGAGCTTAGGGAGTCTAATTTTCAGACAGGATTATCTAGCAAGAAAGAAAAGATTTATCTATCAAACCGCCTAGCAAGCGAGTTTTACCATTATGCACTAACTAAACATCCTGCCGGAGAGAAGGCTCTCTCGTATCTTTTAAATGAACGCAAAATTGATCGTCGGCTTATAGAGACTTTTATGCTTGGTTTTTCTCCAAAGGATGGAAATTCTTTGTCAAACTATCTTATTAATAAAAAAGGGTATAAGAAGGAGGACTTAGTTGATGCTGGGCTAGCGTTTTATGTAGGGGGTCCTTCGACAAGGGCTTCGAGTGAGCCTCAGCCGAACTCCTCAGGACGAACGCAAGCGTTCGATTTTTTTAGGAATAGAATCATGTTTCCTCTTTTTGATCATAGAAATAATATCGTAGGCTTTTCCGGACGTTTACTAGAAGAGTCTTCCACTGCTGGAAAGTACATAAACACCAGAGAGACTCTTGTTTACCATAAAGGAAGCATGTTTTTCGGCTTAAATATGGCAAAGGATGAGATAAAAAATAAAGATAGAGTAATTGTAACAGAGGGAGAATTCGATGTTATTTCCATGAATTCCTACGGGATTAAAAATGTAGTGGCGATAAAAGGAACGGCTCTGACAGACAATCAGGCAAGGCTTCTTTCCCGCTTTACGCAAAATATTAGTCTTTGTTTTGATAGCGATAGCGCGGGATACGAAGCAACAAAAAGAAGCCTTGCGGTTTTAGAGGAAAAAGGGTTTTCGATTGCAGCTATTGTAATCTCAAACGGCAAGGACGCAGACGAGGCTATTAAAAATGACCCCTTTGAATTCAAAAAGGCTGTCAGGGAGGGGGGGGTGGTTTATGATTATATCTTTGATCGAACATTTAAATTATTTAATAAAAATTCAATTGATGGCAAAAGGCAAATAAGCAACGAATTATTGCCAATTATTCATAATATAGAAAATGAGATCGTAAAAGAACATTATCTAAAAAAACTAAGCGTAAGGCTTGATACTTCATACGAGAGTCTTATAAAACAACTTGAAAAAGTTGAGAAAAAGGAAGTCATTGGACAAGACAGAACAATTGCCAAAATAGATAAAAGGTCAAGGAGGGAAATTTTGGAGGAATATCTTTTAGCGCTAATTATTCAATATGAAAATTCAAACCTAGTCCTTGATAAAGCTGTAAAAATTCTAAAGGATTATACGTTTGAGACGCCTTCGTACAAAAAGATTTTAGATTTTCTTACTCTTTATTTCAGCAAAAACGATCAGTTCCCAGCGGCCATGCCTAGCAGCAGACAATGGAGAGCAGGTGACGATAAAAAATTCGTGAAGGATTTTCCGTTGGAATTAGCTAAAACATTTGATACTTGCTTTTTGTTCCCAATGCCAAGGTTTTTAAATAGCAAAAAGAACGAAGAAGAAATAGAGAATGTAGCGAGAGAGTTAAGAGTTATCTTTTTAAGAGATAAAATAAATCTTAGAACTTACGATCTAAAAAACGAAGAAAAAGCAAAAAACAGCAAAGAGATAGAAGCGCTTGGAAAAGAGGTTTCAATGCTTATTCATCTTTTGTCACAGTCTTGAAGAATGTGGTAAAATACTTTTACTATGCAAAGCACAAGACAAAGCACACAAAATATAATTGGAGAAATTGTAGCGTCTGCAAAAAAAAGAGGGTATATTACTCAGGATGAAATTTTAGCCATTTTCCCAAAACCCGAGGGGCACATAGAAGAGCTTGATGAACTATATAAAAAGCTTTTAGTAGGTGGTGTTGATGTATTTGAGTCTGTAGCAAGAGATACAGAAGGCCAAAGGCCTATTGAGGAGTTAGAAAAAGAACTAGAAGTTTTAACTGTTTTGGCGGAAGGGTCGGTTTCTGATCCAGTGAGAATGTACCTTAAGGAAATTGGCAGGATTCATCTTTTGACCTTCGACCAAGAGATTTCCTTGGCAAAAAGGGTTGAAAAAAAAGACAGAGAGGCAAGGCAAATCTTAACAAACTCAAACCTTCGGCTAGTTGTATCAATTGCTAAAAAATATGTAGGGCGGGGTTTAACACTTTTGGATTTAATACAAGAAGGTAATCAGGGATTAATAAGAGCAGTTGAAAAATATGATTGGAGAAGAGGCTATAAGTTTTCAACTTATGCCACGTGGTGGATTAGGCAATCTATAACAAGGGCTATCGCGGATCAGGCAAGAACTATTAGAATTCCCGTGCACATGGTTGAGAATATAAATAGGTTTTTGCGAACATCCAGAAGGCTTATGCAGGAGCTTGGTCGCGAGCCAACGCCTGAAGAGGTTGCAAAAGTTTTGGGCATCGAGCCAGATAAGGCCTTGGAAATTATCAAAATATCTCAGGAACCAGCCAGTCTTGAAACACCGGTTGGAGATGAGGAAGACAGTCGCCTTGGTGATTTTATTCACGATAGCGCTGCACCAACTCTTTTTGATTCTGCATCAAGGGAGCTTCTTAAAGAACAGGTAGAACAGGTACTCTCCACACTATCAGATAGAGAACGAAGAGTCCTGATAGAGCGGTTTGGTCTTAAGGATGGTAAACAAAAGACTCTTGAGGAAGTTGGCCGCATGTTTGCTGTCACTCGGGAACGAATTCGTCAAATCGAAGCAAAGGCTCTTCGTAAACTCCGCCATCCATCAAGGGGAAATAAATTAAGAGATTATTTGGCAGAGTAAAAAATCAGTCATTTACCCTGACCTTACCCCAGTTTTGCTTCAAATGTCATCCCGAGCGAAGGGATGCACCAGACGGTGCGTCCCGAAGTCGCCCAGTTGAGAGAGATTCCTCCATGCGTCCGTCATCTGACGGACTTAGTCGGAATGACAAAGTGGGGTAAGGTCAGGGCATTTACCCCTTGACAACGTTTAGCACTCATGGTATATTAGTGCTAATCTTATTATGCACGACTTAACACAAAGGCAAATTGAGATACTGAAAAATCTTATAGAAGAATATATTGAGACTGCAGAGCCAGTGGGTTCTGAAACCTTAGAAAAAAAGCACAACCTAAGTGCTTCTCCAGCAACCATTAGAAATGAAATGGTTAAATTAACAAAACTTGGTTATATCAAAAAACCTCACTCTTCAGCGGGCCGCGTTCCAACCCCAGCAGGACTTAAGTTGTATGTAAAACAACTCATGCACGAGAAAGAGCCTTCTATTGCAGAGGGTGTGGCGCTAAAAGAAAAAGTGTGGAATTTTCGAGGCAAAGAAAACCATTTCTTAAAAGAACTCACAAAGTCCCTGGCAGACAAAACTAAAGCATTGGCTATTGCTGCCACAAATACAGGCGATATTTATTGTTCTGGCTACGCAAACATCTTGGATATACCTGAATTTTTTGACATAGATGTAACTAAAAACCTTCTTTCTATAATTGATGAATTCGATTATTTTGATAGGCTTTTTTCAGGCACAGTAGGCGATGAAGATGTTCATGTTCTTTTGGGAGAAGAGTTAGGCCCAAAACTTCAGGGCCCTTATGGATTTGTTTTTACACATTACGAAACACCTATGCATTTGAGTGGGGAAATTGGCGTTTTGGGTCCAGCAAGACTTAACTATACATATATTATTCCAACAGTGAGATACTTTGGTAATTTGATTGAGGAAATAGCTCAAGGGTGGTAGTTCGTTAGAAAATAGAAAATGGAAGATAGAAAGTAGAAATAGATGGATAAGAACGATAAAATTAAAGATAAAATAAATGAATCGCAGAAATTCAGTGTTTCAGATGATTTCAGTGACCCAGCGGTTGCAAGAGAAATATTATTGAAAGAGAACGAGGAGTTAAAGGAGAAGCTTGAGGAATTTGATAACAAATATAAACGCGCATTAGCAGATTATCAGAACCTTGAAAAAAGAGTAGCAGGAGAGAGAAAAGAGTGGATGCTTAATGCAAATAAAAATTTACTCTTGCATATTCTGCCAGTTTTGGATACACTAATGTTTGCTGAGAAACATATTAAAGTTGGGGATGAAGGCTTAAGTTTGGGGATAAAACAGTTTCAAGATCTTTTAAAAAACGAGAACGTTGAACGAATAACGACATTAGGCAAGAATTTTGACCCGCATCTTATGGAGTGTATAGAAATTATAGAGGGCGAAGAGGGAAAAGTAATAGAGGAAATAAGAGCAGGATATATGTTATACGATAAAGTATTAAGAGCAGCTCAGGTAAAAGTAGGAAAGGGTTCATAATGTCATCCTGAATTCGTTTCAGGATCTCTGTTCAGGCGGGATTCCGAAATCCATTCGACAAGCTCAGGATCCTGAGTTTATCGAAGGACAAGTTCGGAATGACAATAAAAAGGAAGAATATGGGAAAAATAATTGGTATTGATTTAGGAACAACAAATTCATGTGTGGCTGTAATGGAGGGTGGATCTCCTAAGGTAATTTATTCCCAAGAAGGACGAAACGTTATTCCATCGGTTGTTGACCCAATCTCTCATGTTGTTGGAGATGTAGCCAAGCACCAACTTGTTCTCAAACCAAAGCGTACTATTTTTTCGATAAAAAGACTAATGGGCAGAAAATTCAGCGATCCATCTGTTCAGTTTGATATGAAATGGCTTCCTTACACAATTAAAGCAGGCCGTGATGGAATGGCAGTAGTTGAGGTTGAGGGCCGTACCTTTACTCCACAGGAGGTCTCAGCCCAGATTTTGCAGAAAATTAAGCAAGATGCAGAAAGCTATTTGGGTGGGAAGGTGACGCAAGCTGTTATTACAGTTCCAGCCTATTTTGACGATTCACAAAGACAAGCCACAAAACAAGCAGGAGAAATCGCTGGTCTTGAGGTCTTACGTATTATAAACGAGCCAACAGCTTCAGCTTTGGCCTACGGACTTGATAAGAAAAATGCCCATACCGTTGCTATATACGATTTAGGTGGAGGAACTTTTGATATCTCTATTTTGGAGTTAGGGGAAGGAGTTTACGAAGTAAAGTCAACAAATGGAGATACTCATCTAGGCGGCGATGATTTTGATCAAGTAATTCTTAACTATATTGCAGAGGAATTTAAAAAACAACATGGGGTTGATTTAAGAAAAGATTCACAATCTCTACAACGTCTTCGAGAGTCGGCTGAGAAAGCAAAAATAGAGCTATCAAGCGCCCTAGCCGCCGAAATTAACCAACCATTTATTACACAAGGCAAGGAAGGGCCTTTGCATTTAACCATGACTCTCGCTCGTTCTAAGCTCGAGAGCCTTGTTGACCATCTTATTCAAAAGACGTTGAAACCTGTTGAGCAGGCGCTAAAAGACGCTAAGAAAACAACCTCTGACATAGATGAGGTAGTTTTGGTGGGTGGTATGACTAGAATGCCCAAAGTTGTAGAAACAGTTACTAAGTTTTTTGGTAAAGAGGCTAATAAATCGGTTAATCCAGATGAAGTAGTAGCTGTTGGGGCATCTGTTCAGGGGGGGGTCTTGGGCGGAGAAGTTAAAGATGTGCTTCTTTTGGATGTAACACCGTTGACACTGGGTATAGAAACATTGGGTGGAGTTTCGACTCCTCTGATTGCAAAAAACACAACTATACCGACCTCAAAATCTCAAGTCTTCTCAACTGCTGCAGATAATCAGACCCAAGTTGAAATAAATGTTTTGCAAGGAGAACGACCTATGGCAGCGGACAATAAGTCTCTCGGTCGCTTTATCTTAAGCGGTATTCCGCCTGCTCCTCGCGGTGTTCCTCAGGTAGAGGTTACCTTTGATATTGATGCAAATGGGATTTTAAATGTGAAAGCCCAAGATAAAGCAACTGGTAAAGAACAAAGTATTAGGATTACTGGTTCGACTGGACTGACAAAAGACGAAGTCGAGAAAATGACTAAAGAAGCAGATATGCATGCGAAAGAAGATAGTGAGAAAAAAGAAAAAATTGAGGCTAGAAATGCAGCGGATTCCCTTATTTTTACTACCGAAAGAACGCTCAAGGAGGCAGGAGACAAGGTAAATACAGATGTTAAAAAAGAAGTTGAAGATAAGGCGTCAGCGCTTAAGGCAATTCTTGAGACTGGAACCAAAGAGGACCTCGAGGCAAAAACTAAAGATTTATCAGACAGTCTGCAAAAGGTTGGGCAAGCAATGTATCAAAGTCAGAAACCAGAAGACTCGCCTCGCGGCGAAGCAGGCAGAGAACAGAAGACAGAAGAAGCAGCGGGGAATAGCGAGGGAAATAGTGAGAAGAAAGAAAAAAGGGAAGGGAAAAAATCGGATGAACCTGTTGAGGGAGAAGTGGTTGAATAAGATACACTTTGTCATGCTGAACTTGCTTCAGCATCTCTTAATATAATAAAGTAATGAGATCCTGAAATAAATTCAGGATGACATTTTGAAGTAAGCGCATGAAGCGCTTTTTTAGTATAATAGGCATATGGCTACAAATAACGATTACTATCAAATATTAGGTGTTTCGAAAAATGCATCTTTGGATGAAATAAAAAGGGCATATCGGAAGCTAGCGCTTCAGTACCATCCAGATCGCAACAAGACAAAGGAAGCAGAAGGAAAATTTAAAGAGGTAACAAAAGCTTACGAAGTGTTATCGGATTCTCAGAAAAAACAAGTGTATGATCAATATGGTCATGCTGCGTTTGAACAAGGGGCTTCGCAAGGGCCCTTCGGTGGAGCTGGTGGTCCATTTGGCGGCGGGTCACGTACTGGCCAATATGGCCCGTTTACTTATACATATACGACTTCTGGAGGTGATGGTGGTCAAAATTTTGATTTTGGCGGATTCTCGGATCCGTTTGAAATATTTGAACAGTTCTTTGGCGGCGGGTCACCATTCGGCGCCCGCCAAAGCCGGCCAGTATACTCATTGACTATTGATTTCACGGAAGCTGTTCATGGGGCAACAAAAAAGGTAACTATTAATGGGAAAACTCAAACCATAAAGATTCCAAGAGGCGTTGATGATGGCTCAAGAATTCGTTTCGGAGATTACGACGTAGTTTTAGATGTTAGACCGGACAGAAGATTTCGTCGGGAAGGTTTTGACATAGTTTCCGAACAAGAAATTTCTTTTGCCCAGGCAGCGTTGGGAGATACTGTAGATGTTTTAACAACCGATGGAGAAGTAAACTTGAGGATTCCTTCGGGTACTCAACCCGACACTATTATTCGACTTCGCCAAAGAGGAGTACCTCATCTTCAGGGTAGTGGTCGAGGAGATCACTATGTACGGATAAAAGTTACAGTTCCAAAACATCTAACGCATCATCAAAAACAACTGCTTGAACAATTAAAAGAAGAATCAAAAGCAAAAAAAAGCTGGTTTTAGTATAATATAAAATGTGCAAAAACTTATTCCAACAATCTATTTTTATGCTTTGAGCGCGGTTGGCATGATACTTTTTATTATTGGCTTGTTCAATAGTATTCATTATGTTGTTGGGATTACAGCATACGACAAATACCCATTGGGATATGGTCCGGACTCTCGGTGCGAATATCTTATGCCCAAACCCGCTCTCCCAGAGGGCCAAACACAACCAACGATATCCGATAAAGAAGAAGAGAAAAAAGCAAAAGCCGCGTCTGACGCGGCAAAGGAGGAATGCCTCAAGAGCGTTGAGACAGAGCGACAAAATAAAAAAGTAGATGATCTAGAAAAATCAATTGCCTTTACTACAATTGGTTTATTAGTATTTGGAACCCACTTCCACTTCGCTAGAAAGCAAAAAACCTCTTAGTTTTTTAGCTTATGGTTCCCTGCGGTTGACGCACCATTTTAAACGCTCACAATTAAGCTAGAAGTTATTTGAATTTTATTGAATTGAGGAAATAATCCCTATCTTTTGTATAAACACTCGCATCCGTATTTACTTTAGTATTGCAAAAATCAGTACAAATAAAGTTGATAATCACATAATAATTATCTGTAATTACAGAATAGCCGTCTGAACATCCCTCCCAACACTGGAAAATATTTATTCCTTGACGTCCATCTATTGAAATTGTTTGCTTTTTATATTCTGCAATTTGTTCATTGTCGGGTAGAAAAGACTAAGAGGTCAGTAAGTATTCAGTTGTTACCAGTAGGCTGTCATCCTGAGCGTAGCGAAGGATCTAATAATCTTGAGATTCTTCGGCTTTCAGCCTCAGAATGACAAATCCGTTGGGAAGAACTGAATACTAACGAGGTCACACTTCCGACACAAATCTTATTGTTCGAGCCCTTCGGCCCGCTTCGCCCGCGTCGCCCGCTTCAACCGC
>Ga0213870_1000482_pt1 | contig 18544 bp, 29 predicted proteins | sample WICALVC2017_Meta_FD_160119 | JGI IMG/M metagenome (GOLD analysis project Ga0213870, IMG submission 160119) | Freshwater microbial communities from subterranean cave lake in Wind Cave National Park, South Dakota, United States - WICALVC2017 | ecosystem: Environmental > Aquatic > Deep subsurface >... | reverse complement strand
ATAATCAAATTTCTCACAGGTGGCACAGTAGTGTACTCCATTGGCGGTATATTCAACTTCTCCAGGAACTCCCAATTTCCGCCGCTCCGTCCCTGTGGCCAATATAATTGCTTTCGTCTGATACTTTTTCCCATCTTGCGTCTCTACTGCAAAACACTTTTCTTCGTTCAATTCTTGCATTCCTGCATTTTCAATTCTTGCATTCTCTAAATTGTTCATTGGAGCATTGGAACATTGTGTAATTTTTGTGACACTTTGTGTCACAAGCTCTCCACCGCGTGCTTTCACTTGCTCCACTAATTTATTCGTCAATTCCTTCCCTGAGATATTGAGAAACCCCGGATAATTGAGGATGTCAGGAGCCAATTGCAGTTGTCCACCCAATGACGTACCAATAATAAGATGTTTGAGGTGAAAACATGATGCATAAATAGAAGCAGTCAATCCTGCAGGTCCTGATCCGATAATGACTAATTCGTAGATAGTTGAATCGTTCATAGCACTGCCGGCTTGCCCCGTAGACGCGCCCCTCCGACCTGCCTTGCCGGCAGGCAGGCGCTAGGACGTAGACCTCGGGAGGAGGTAAGCGATGTACGGGGACCGCTACCTACAATTACCAAATCATACATACATTCAGATTACCATGATTTTCTATTTTCATCATCATCACCCTCGGCCACCGCAGAGATATTTATCGATAAAACCTCGTTACCAACATTCAAAAGATCCTTCTGTAGTCTGCAAAAACTGTGACTACAGTGATCCGTCTTATAGTGCTGATTATCATGGTCAAATGCGTCTTGGTGGATGCTCAACTCCTCTATAAGCAACATTGCTTAGTTCGCCTTCTTTAGTATTTCTTTTTTTAATATCGCTAAACGTAGCATAGAGGTCTGAGTTTTGCCGAAACCACTCTTCTGTAGAATAATTAGGAATTGATCCACTACCGAATTTTCTGTTTAAGTGGTATTTTGTAGCATCCAAATATTCCATTTCAGCCTGTGGGTTTATGAAATACGTAATACCGCCACTTACTCGAGAACGTAACTCTGCTGGAAGAACGTCTACGGAAATATTGATTGTATTCCCAAGAATTCGTTTGGCCAACCATTTAACTCTGGCTTCATGAAATTGATGTGTAACAAAAAGAAGATTGTTTATATTTCCAGAGCCTTAGATAAGTCTTCTTATAGGAAACATTTCTGTTATCGTGTCTCTCCCATCCTCAATTTTTGTAATTACATCAGGAGAAATACCAAGATCTGTTAAAAAATGCATAGCTAATTGTGCTTGTGGTATTTCTGAAATTCTGGCATGCTCACCAAAAGCTGATTGAAGACCACCTGTGACGAAAATTCTTGGAGCAGCCCCGTCTTTAAAAAGATCTATAGTGCGTCTAAGACGATCTATTGAAAGAAAAGTAAGGGCCAAAGGAGATGGATTTTTTACTGGGTAAACTCCGCCACCCAAGGAAATTATTGCATCGTATGTTATAAGACTCATATAACAATTAAGACAATGAGGGGTAACTGATTTTATTATCCCAACAATCCACAGAGTAAATAGTTTATTTTGCGGAAGTAATCGTTTCCTTCCCCACAAACTCTCTCAACATTTCCGGCACCACCACCGATCCGTCTTTCTGCTGGTAGTTTTCCAGAATGGCAATCAAGATCCGGGGAGACGCCACCGCGGTGTTATTTAATGAATGAGTAAATTGCACAACTCCTTTGGAATCTCGATATCTAATATTTAATCGTCTCGTTTGAAAGTCCCCCATAAACGAGTTGGACATCGTCTCGCCATACGCTCCTCGCGATGGCATCCAGGTCTCCACGTCGTATTTTTTCACTTGCGGCTCGCCCATATCCCCTGTACACATCAGCATCACGCGATAAGGTAATTTCAAATCCTGTAAAACTTCCTCTGAGTTTTTGAGCAACTCTTCATGAAGCGCCAATGATCCCTCGTAATCCGCTTTATTTATAATGACCTGTTCAATCTTATTAAATTGATGTAGACGGTAAAGCCCCTTTGTATCTTTTCCATAACTACCCGCTTCACGCCGAAAGCAGGGCGAAAAGGCGACAAATTTTTTTGGTAAGTCTTTCTCCGTAAGCATCTCGTTTGCAAAGTAAGCGGTCACAGGAACTTCCGCAGTCCCTGCCAGATACATATCATCTTTTTCTAAGTGATACACTTCTTCCCTCCCCCACGGAAACTGACCGTTACCAAAAAGTGTAAACTCTTTCACCAATGATGGAGCAATAAGGGGAATGTAACCCTTACCCACTAATTTCTTAAATGTGTAGGTTAATACAGCCATCTCAAGCAAAGCTGCTTCGTTTTTGAGGAAGTACGAGCGAAATCCGCCCACTTTTGTACCTCTTTCAAAGTCAACCAAATCTAATCGTTTCGCCAATTCAATGTGATCTAAAGGCGTGAAATCAAACTTCGGTGGCTCACCCCATTTAAATTTCGGGTCATTTTTTGAAGCATCCTTCCCTACCGGCACTGATGGATCCGGCACGTTGGGCACCTGAAATAATAGTACGCTGTATTCCTTTTCTACTTCACTTAATTTCTTTTCTAATTGTTTAATCTCTTCTTTTAATTTCCTCCCATGTTCCCTGTGTTCTTTATCCTGTGTAACAATCACTGGCTGAAAGTCGAGAGTTGCTATCTTGCCCGTACCACGACCAAGCACATTACGAGTCGCTCTCTTCTTCTCAATCTCGGATATTAACTTTCTTCTTTCCTCATCCAACTTCAAAAGCTTATCAATATCAATCTCTCGATTCTTATCCTTTGCTGCCTTTTTGACCTTTTGGGCATTTTCCCGGATAAATTTTATATCAAGCATATAGGTAATTTAATAATACGCCACTTCTTTATATTCTGCCAAATGCTTAGTCAGTGATGTATGAGTTTTTACGTGTTTTGGGTGAGAAAGAAGATCCAATCCTTTACCTACATACCTTCTAAACCTTGTAGGCAGAAGCTTCAGACAACCCTCCACTCCGGCCGCAATCACCACAATTGGCGATAAACTCTGGCAATAGAGGTACAAAAGACTCTCTTGCTCCACTTTCGCAATCCGTGCCACACCCCCATACCCGACAAAAAGATCGACACACTCCTTAGTCTCAAGATCCGTGATGCTATCTCCTACCATGAGTTTTCTCCCGGGAATCCGACGAATAATCTGCAATTTCCCCCAATTTCTGCGCAATGGTCCCCCGATTGAACCCGCATAATTGCCTACATCATCAAACAGAAGATCATTACCATAGATGTTGCCTGAGGGGATACCCAGGAAACTCCCTAAAGTAAGAAGAGCTTGCGTATACCCACCACTCACCACATATACCGATTTCCCCAAATGCATAAGAGCAGCTATCATTCCCTTGGCGTCTTCTACAAGCATATCAATATATCGCCTTCCCACCACATCAAGATGGTCTCTGTGCGGAGCAATCATTTCCAGCCGTTTCTCAAATACACTCTCAAACGGAAGAATTCCCTCCATCACTTTTCTCGTTAGATCTGCGACTTCCTTTTCCTTACCCACAAGACGGGCGAGCTCCACAATACCCTCTATGGAGGACAACGTACTATCACAATCAAAGATAATGGCATCAAAGCCCAGTTTATAGCTTCCTCTTGCCTTTTTGCGAAAAACTTGCGGATTGACCAGATTTTCAGGGACGTCTCCTTGCAGGTATTGCACTATCCCGGCCACCACCTCAGTCAGTTGCGAGCGCACGGGAGAGGTATTTTTTTGAATCTGATGAGGGAAAAATACTGTAGAGGGATGTCTTTTGAGCCTTGGACTCATCTGATCTCCCCCATAGACTATGGCTCCAAATGCTTTAAGTATGCCCTCTTTTATACCTTTTAGAACTGCGTCCTCTTCCACAACACGTGCTCTGCTACAATTGAGTAAATACGCTCCCTTTTTACACAGAGAAAGTGTGGCGTGATTGACCATACTGCGGGTAAGATAGGTAAAAGGAACGTGCATTGAAACGATATCGCTTTCTTGCAACAATTCTTCATAGGTCACTTTTGTGACAAATGACGGCACTTCGCCATAGGGCTCACACACACGTACTTTCATACCAAGGCGTTTATATGCTCTGTAGGCAACGTGCTTCCCTACATCCCCAAATCCCACAATTCCCAAAACACGACCTTTCAAACTGTTTTTCCCTTTAGTTTTTACTACTCTTCTGAGAAGTTGTAATGCTTGAGAAGCTCGTGATTTGGCAATGCTTTTTGGCGCGTTTAATACAGCAATTCCCCGTCGGGAAGCTTCCTGCACATCGATAGTGTCTACTCCCAACCCGACGCGACCAATCACGCGTAATTTTTTCCCATTTGTTATTATAGACGCAGGAAGCGCAGTTACCCCACGGGTTATGATCCCTTCGTAGTTGCTAATCACGTTGGCAAGCTTCCCTTTAGATAGTCCCAACCGTATATCAATAGTGAAGTATTTTTTCAGAGGGACAAGCTCTCTTTTTGAGATTGTATCGGTGATAAGCAATTTCATTTTCATAGTTTTTTGCACAAAAAACCGTCCCTCTTATAGGACGGTGTGAACCGTGGTGCCACCTACATTTGGTTATGTGTTGTATGTTGTGGGTTATGGGTTAAATCTAACCATAACTCATCACGCCCTACACATAACCCTCATCTACTCTATCACGGTGAGTACCCGAAACTCTTTAATTATCTACTATCAAATTGGACAAATTTGTCTAATTATACAAATAGATCTTTCAGAGTCGACGCCCCCAAGTTTTTCTAGGGATCTGCCGGTGGAAAGTCCGGCATCATTACGTCTTTATGTAATTTTATCAGATTGTACCAAATCAGCTCTACCTGTCAAGTTAAAGACTAACCCTTCTGTTCCTTCAGCCACGTGTCCGCGTCTAACGCGGCCATGCAGCCAAAGCCTGCAGCTGTCACCGCTTGTCTATAACGGTAATCGTGAACGTCCCCTCCTACAAACACACCCGGGACTGAGGTTGCGCTTCGCAATTTGAGCATTCCTGTTGAATCACTCACTTCTTTTCTTACCACATATCCTTTGACATCCAACTCAATTCCCTTAAATTTATCTGTATTTGGCTTATGCCCGATAGCGACAAACACACCGTCTGTTTTAAATTCCTCTTCCTTTACTGTTTGCGTATCTTTAATCATGACTGCGGTCACGTGTTCTGTCCCTACATATTTTGTCACTACCTTGTTCCATAATACTTTGATCTTAGGTTCAGCAAACACCCGATCCTGCATGGCCTTTGATGCGCGAAACGCATCTCGTCTATGTATGATGGTGACGCTTTTGCACACGTTTGATAGAAAAAGAGCCTCCTCCATCGCGCTGTCTCCCCCACCTACTACCACCACATCTTTCCCTCGGAAGAAAAATGCGTCACAAGTAGCACATGTGGAAACGCCCTTACCTCGAAGTTGTATCTCACCGGGAACGTTGAGCCATATACTGTCAGCGCCTGTGGTGATAATGACTGACTTTCCCTCATACACCTTTCCGTCAGCCGTCACTTTGAAGGGTTTTGTGGTAAAATCTGCCTGAGTAAAGTCTGTATTCAAAATATCTACTCCAAGCCGCTCCGTCTGCTTGCGCATATTCACCATCAGATCCGGTCCCTGGATTCCCTCAGCATATCCGGGATAATTTTCCACCAGAGTGGTAAGCATCAGTTGCCCACCCCACTTGATACCGGCGATACACAGCGTTTTGTGTCCCGATCGTATCGCATATATCCCAGCAGTGAACCCTGCCGGTCCGCCACCGAGGATAATTACATCGTAAACAGTAGATAACATTTCTTTTAGAAACGGGTGGCACGAGTAGGGGACCCCGCGACGAGGTTCACCGTGAGCGAGCCACTATTAGAACACGTATACGTATAAGATTTATATAATTATTGTAAGTCTTCCGACTATCATAACCTTTGTTAGGGTGCGAGCGAATTGAACAGAGAAGTGGGGAATTACGAGTGACAGGACCCGTAAATTTAAGTACACCTGTTAAGAAAATCTATCATCCCACCACTCTATCAAACTCAGCTTTCAACGCTTCCTTACTCTGTACCCCTATCCACTGTTTGACGATCGTTCCACCTTTGAAAAGTAAAAGTGTCGGTATGCTCATCACGCCATATTTCCCCGCCGTATTGGGATTTTCATCCACATTGAGCTTACCAATTTTTACCTTGCCCTCATATTCTTTGGCCATTTCCTCAAGGATGGGATCCTGCATTTTGCACGGTCCGCACCACACCGCCCAGAAATCCACCAGTACCGGCATTCCCGCTTTTATCACTTCCTGATCAAATGTCGCATCCGTTATCGTCACTTCTGACATACTGAGCTCCTTTCAATAAATACATTGTAGCAGAACAAATGTTTGATAAAAATAGATCCAAATGCATAATTTCATACAGTTGAGTAAATGGAAAGTTCAGGCACTTTTTCAAAATGTTTAATATTGCGTGTTGCCAGAGAAAAGTCATGTACAAGACAGGTTGCGGCAATCAACGTATCTGAGAGTAATGGGATTTTTTGTTCTCTCAGAAGTTGCCCGGCAAGAAAACCGATTTTTGCCGTTATTTCTATCATATGAAATGAGTCCAGGAAACCGCACGCTTCCTCCAGTTTCTGTGTATCAAGTAGTTTCCTGTCCGTGAGAAACTCTGCGCAAACTACAGGATTTATAAATAGTTCTGCTTTTCCCGCTTTTTGCTCCACAATCAATTTATATAAAATCTTATTTTTTTTATACGTAAAGTCAATTAAAATATCAGTATCGACAAATACTTTAACCATGCCTGTTAAGAAGCTTTCTAATCCGCTCCCTTTCTTTTTTGTTTCTTCGAATCCTGTTCACAAATCTTGTCCCGCTTTCCCCGCTCCCCAAAAAGCCAAAATAAGATAAGGGATCTTTTCGCACCATTCCTTCCTTGAAGGGAGAAATAATTGCCGTGGGGGTGTTGTACTTTTCCACAATCAAAGAAGTCTGGTTTTTGGCAACCAGATCCAGATAATAAGAAAGGTTATCCCTCAGTTCGAAGACGGAAACTGTTTTCATAGTATGATCATACTACGTGTGTTAAATGTTGTCAAGTTGTACATATGTACATAACTATTTGCGCATCCAGATCGCATGTTTCCCTTTTACCGCATCATTTATACCGGCAGGCAATATCGACTCTCCCTTATCCACATAGTGCGACAATACAATTGTCATCGAGGATACAGCAATCGTAATAAAAAAGGTGACGACGAGCGTCTCGAAGAAGCCTCCGAATATAACAATGCCCAAACTCTTGTCTGGTGCATACTGCCACGCATTTGTGGAAAGTGCAATCCCATCAAGGAAAGGTGTGAGAACAAGAAAAATTAGGGTAAGCTTCCTGATCATTTTCATGTAAGGCATTATGAGCCGGTAAAAGAAAAAAACGATCAATACAGTAGGAATTCCCGTAAAGATAAGTGTTGAAATAAAATATGAATAGTGTCCCCACATATTTCCCTAATCCCCCTTATTTCCCTTATATCCCTTTCTCATTACCAACGTGATTGTTGCAATCAAAAACGTGACTGTCGTGATGAAAAGATATTCCTCCAGAGGTAGTACGCCAAAGTACAATCCCAGATGTCCGCCCTTGGGAAAGTACCAAATCCTCTGCTTGATTGCTAATATATCCCACGGTACGCTCCATACAAGCGCCCCCACCATCGCCATCACGCACACCATCAAATATTTCCTAAGCATCTTCCCAAATCGCACCCAAAAGTAGAGCGTGGGAATCCAAATAAAGATCGTTAGCCATACTATGTAGCTCATTATCCTCCATTATATAATGTATTTGTGCCAGAATTACCTGAAGTTGAAACGATAAGAAAAGGCCTTACACACTACCTCGTCGGTCATACCATCAAAGACGTTGAGGTACGCTCGGGAAAAGTCTTTCAGGCCGATCTTTCCCATATAAAAGCAGCAAAGGTAAAAGCAGTTCGCCGCTTTGCCAAAGTACTCTCAATTGACCTTTCCAATGGTTATTCAATTGTGATTCATATCAAAATGACAGGTCAGCTAATCTACCGCGGACCCAACCTCCCCAATCCCCCGCCACTTTCCCCAAAAGTGAAAGGTTTACCGGGAAAACATTCTCATGTAATTTTTCATCTGGATAGAAACGGTGTGCTTTATTACAACGACGTGCGAAGGTTTGGCTGGATCAAATCGATGAAAACCAAAGACGTAGAAACTTCAGGATTTGTAGGAAAATTAGGACCTGAGCCATTTGGCAAGCTAACTCGTGAACGGTTTAAGGAAATTGTTTCAAAATTCAAAACGCCGATTAAACCACTCCTTATGGATCAGCAGAAATTAGCAGGGGTGGGAAATATCTATGCCAACGATGCGTGTTTTCTGGCTAAAATCCATCCCAAACGCCCAGCCAATAGTCTAAGCAGTAAAGAACAAGATACGCTCTATAATTCGCTTCTTCAAGTGCTCAAGGAAGGCCTCACGCGAGGAGGAGCCAGCGAACTGTCATTCGTGACGGCCGAAGGAAAAGATGGTGGCTACCAGAAGTATTTTTTGGCCTACGCACAAGACGGAAAACTTTGCTCACGCTGTAAAAAAGAAAAGGTTCAACGGATCACTCTTGCCGGCCGCGGCACCTTCTTGTGTCCTCACTGTCAAAAGTAACTGTATCTTGCAAGTTCTTATTATATTCAGTTTGATGAATTCAATATCATTGGTTCTGGCGGCCCTCTGTGTTGTTTTGTTCTGCATAAATATCGTATTCCTTTACACTCACGCCACTTGTACGCTAATCCTATGCAGTCACACTCTTCGATCGTATTCAGACAATCTAAACCTGAAAAATTACAATCAGTCAATGATATCAGGTTTCTGACTTTTTGATGGGTAATTCTGCTGTAAATAACTACAAAGATGAAGAGAACAATTATGACAATGGTAATATTTTTCAAAATCTTCATAACATTATTTTATTGTGGTGAAATTTATTTATCAACATTTAAATACTCTTCATACTTCAGCTTCTTCTGTTTCTTTTTCCTTTTGCTCATACTACCCTATTGTAACAGTAATACCCGTCAATTGCTTTTCCTTTTAATTTCTTATTTTAATCTCCACACTTTCATTACCTTTCCTTCAATAATTTCTGCTCCGAAATCATAAAATTTACCACAGTTTGAGCAATCGCCTATAAAATCATCAATACGTCCGTCAAGAATCACACTCACTTTTTTTAATTCTGGAATGTTTTCTTTTAATTTGTAATTATTTATACAACTTCCAAAATCTCCCATAAAATGGGTCTGCAGATTCCATAAAGCTTTCTTCCCGCATTCAGGACAGATAATTCTAGTATTTAGATTCCAATACATACTACACATAAAGTTTCCTCCTTTTAAAAATACAGGCTTGTTGTTATCGGGCTTGCGTTGGAAGTTTCCCGCCCAAATGCATCACAACCTTGCAGAACTTTACTTATCCTTGCGGAATTTAAGAAGGGTTCAGCTCATCCTTCCACCTGCTTCATCCGTCTCCTTCGATAGGTAGACGGTGTCAGACGAGCCTACATATCGAAGAAGTGATAATAAACTAAAGAATAATTATCCATGCGAATTTAAAAATAACATAGAATTATTATTGAGTCAATATACACAAAATGTAATCAAATGTACACAATTTACTTTTTGATGACTTTTTAATCGTCCTTACATACAATAAATATTAATATGAAGTCTGTAACGGCAAAATATGCCAGACAAAATTTTGCCGAGCTTTTAAACGAAGTCCATTTTGGCCGTAACAAAATCCTTGTTACCCGCTCAGGAAAGCCATTAGTGATCCTTATTAGTACAAAAGAATACATGCAAAACCGGATAAAAGAAAAATAATGAATATTATTAGAAATAAAAGGGTTATTACCCTAATGGAGCAGTTTAAGTTTAATTTACGTCAACGCGACGTCTATCACCTTCTTACCATGCAGGAAAATGGTATTGATGAGTTTGCCACTTTTGATACTGACTTCATACGTGTATTTGCCCAAAAAATCCTGAAACACAGAAGATGAGACACCGCCGACTGAGTTCGGCGGCTTCTTACATAATGATTCCAATGACGGAGTCGAAACCCCGTACCGTCCGCCAGCTGGCGGACTGGTATTGGGGTAATTTATATTGCCTTTCCCCTCCCCACCCGCTATTATCTCTTCTCTACCTTTAAAAACCTCGATTAAAACATTTACGCATTACACTTTTACAGGCGATAGCATGGATAAGTGTAAGAGGCGTGATAAAGATTGTTGTAATGTGCTATGTAATGAGGAAATATATCGCTATAGCTGACACAATCGGGTATGAGATAAATCCGTACTTTGCCGATACCCGCCACTGGAGCTTGTCTTGCCAGCCGGGGAGCGGTATGCCAAAAAGCATCAACGTCTGCTCCAAAGCATCGGGGAATACCCCTGCGATGCCGCCTGCTAGAAACATCATATCTTTATACGTTGTCAAAATCCATAAAAATGCAACCGCAGTGAATAGATAATCTATTGATAATACTGTGATGATTAAATTGCGTTTCCGTGGTTCTGAATGGAAGAAGTCACGAAGTTTCATCCCCGGCCGGAGATCAAAATCATTATGCGGTGTCAGATCAAGGATAAAGTGTGATAGTAATGCCAGTGGTAATCCAACGATAGGATTAGGAGCAAGTTTAAGGATGGTAGCACCCGTGAGAAAATGCGGTAAATAGAGCATGTGTATAGTATACAGTTTCAAATTGGTATGTGGCATTTGAATTTTGGAAGTGGAAATGACGTGACTTTTGATGAATGAATTGAAGAAAAATTACTTATTGAAGCAATCAAACGAGTTCAAGAAATGTCTTTGCATCTATAATTTTTACTCCCCGATACTCTTTCAATACCAATAAATCTTTATCTTCTGAAACGAGATAATCTGCTTTTGCCGCAACTGCAGTGGCTAAAAATTTATCATCTTTCGGATCACGGGATACTCCGGTTACCACTTGAATTTCAACTACAGAAGCTTGACCGAGAATTTCCATAATAGAAGCTATATTTAGTTTTTCCAACGTATGAAATTTCTCCTTCAACTCAGGTCGACGTAGAACCTCCAAAATTTCAGTGAGGATTGGTTCTGAGACAAATAGCTGATAGCGGTGATCGTGCACAAAAACTAGTTTACCCCAGAAACTATATGGATTTATAAGGCTTCTCACGAACACAACCGTATCAAACACTACTTTGAGCATGGGATTTTCGTACCGCTTTTACGGCTGAATCAACCGCTGCATTTATTTCTTGCTCCGTATAAGACGATGCTTCCTTGCGTACGTTTACGAAACGGTCGTAGAGCTTTTTAAACCAAACGGAATTTCTCGCAGTAGCAGTCACCCGGACCGGCTTAATACGCAGTTCCCCGGAAACAAGCTTCACCTGCAGTAACGTATCGTTATCGATACCCAATTTATCTCGTAATGCCACTGGAATAGTAATTTGTCCGCTTCGAAGTGGTTTCACATACTGTTGCATAATGAGTTCCTCCAAGAATTGTAATTATGTAATTTACATAAATACAATAACACAACTTGCTTCAATTGTCAATCTCCCCTGGTCATATATTACCGATTTGATTCGGATATCAATTTAGCTTATCATAGCTATCCAATTATGGCTGGAGAGAAACCGTCACTTCCAATTTATGAGAAGATTAGAAACTACCTTACAAGAATTGCACGTGGTGTAACGTCATATCTAGCAATCCCTTTTGTTCTCGACAATAGTCAAACACAAATTGGAGTGATCAACATTGGGGATCTTTATAAGATTTCGACGATAGTTTAGGGCGTAACAGAAAGCTGTTTAATCGCACCCTCAACTCTCTTTTTGAAATCTTCAAGACTCTTTATGTTTTCTACCTTTTGATCATTGAGATAAAACGTGGGCGTGGCATCGACTCCTGCTTTCTCTCCACTTGCTAAATCCGCATCAATCTTCTGTGCTATCTCAGAGTCATCTAGATCTTGTCCAAATTTTTGTGCATCAAGTTGTAATGCTTGAGCATACTCTATAAACAGCGCTTTTGTGTTAATAGCTTTTGACCAGGAATCTTGTTTATCAAATAGCATATCGTGTATCTCCCAGAATTTCCCTTGTTTTCCCGCAGCTTCAGCTGCGGCTGCTGCCATCTGTGCGTTTTTATGCGTGGTACGAAGGGGGAAATGCCGGTAGACAAACTGCAGTTGATCGGGGAAAGCCGCCAACACCTGGGACACAAGTGGTTGGTAGAATTTGCAGGCCGGGCATTGAAAATCGCTATACTCTATAAGTGTCGCACTTGCACTTGCCCCTGTTGCCCCTTTTACCCAATCGCGCAAAGTCACTTCCGCAGGAGGCGTAGTGGGGGGAGGAGGAGAAAGGGTAAGTTTGGCAAAGCCAAAAAGAGTTAGCGCAATGGCTCCAATCACCAGTCCCCATACGAGAAGCTTCTTTATGCGTTCCTTTTTCACCACATCTTCCCTCATCTCAAGCTTCATATGCTTTCTCAACTCTTTTCTTTGTTTTTTGGTCAGATGTTGAAACTGATCCTCCATGGCGGCTATTGTCTATTGTTAATGGTTAATTGTCAATTGTTAATTGTCAAAGATACAGGGCAACTGTCATGTTCCAAAAAGTATGGAGAAGAATGGGAAGCACTATTGATTTTCGAAGTGTGAAGAGATAGCAATTGGTAAACCCAAGTATCACAATCGTTGCTGGATACATTATGATGGAAAATCCTGACAGGTGAAGACGTGAGAAAATAATCGGTATATGAAGAATAAGAAACAAGAGGTTGGATACAAGAGCGGCCCAAAACTGCTGTTTGGAGAGTGTGAATAATCGATTATAGAGATATCCTCTAGCAAGAATTTCCTCAGAGACTGCGGTTGCGATATTGATGAGAAGAAACAACCCTACTCCACCTGCAAGATGAAATTGCAGAAGTGGCGTGAAAGAAAAAGTCCCATACTTTATAAGATTTGCAAACATTCCCTCCACAGCAAAAAGAACTCCCAGAACCACACCAATATACCCGTCGATAAGAAGATTTTTAAAAGGTGCTGAAAGTCCCAAACCTACCAATCCTTGCCGTTCGACGAAAAAGTTCACCACAAGAACGGGAAGTACGAATATGAGAGGTTTGACGATAAACTCATCGATCCAATCAGGATTAAAGAAATTTGCTCGGTAGAGAGCCCATGCGAGGAAAATGATAAACCACAGTATAAACAACCGTCGCTTCATACTTTAAACATACCATGATTCTCACAGATTGTGTACGAATTTACACGAGAATCTGAAAATCGATAAATTTTTCAGTAGAATTTTCCCACTCCCCTTCTACTTTCTCCACCCATGCCAACTCTGGTCCCTTTTTACATCTTGTAATCATCTCCTCAATCTTGTCTTTCTCTCCTTCAATTACTGCCTCGACCTTTCCTCTTTTTACATTTTTCACCCAACCCGTTAATCCCAACTCTATAGCGTTTCGGTAAGTCCAAGCACGGAAACCCACTCCCGTCACATCTCCATTGACGAATATGTGAACTCTCGTAATCATTTTTCTATATCCTAATTTCAATCCGCCAGCTGGCGGACTAATATCTAATTTCTCGTCTATTTGATATATTGTAGTACACTGATGCATCTACTGTCCCTCCCTCTCATCACGCTTTTATCAGTTCTTTGTATAGCCAAAGGCTCAGACTGGCTCACCGATTCCCTTATTCCAATTGCTACCAAATTGAAAACGTCAAGTGTGGCGGTAGGCCTTATACTCGTATCAGCGCTCGTCAGCTTACCCGAGATTCTAGTTGCGGTTGATACAGCCCTTCGCGGACACCCAGACATTAGCTTTGGTGTTGTTTTTGGCTCCGTTATCACTAATATCGGGCTTATGACCGGCCTCTCAGCCATGGTTGCTCCCCTCACCGTCTCTCGTACTATGATACTGCGCGATGGTATCTTTTCCATCGTTGTACCTATTTTAATTTTTGCTATCAGCAATGGAGGTGAAATTACACGCTTGGACGGACTAGCAATTGTGTTACTTTTTCTCCCTTACCTTGCCAACGTGTTTTTACAAGAGAGAAGATCAGGAAAAGACAATGAAAGTCGGTTGAAACGCGATATTGTCATTGAACTTGATCTGATTGGTCTTGATTTTGGCAATATTAAAGCAGGCTGGCTCTCGTTTCTTTTGGGGATGGGACTTCTCTTGGGTGGAACATATCTTTTTTCAAACTTACTTGTTGCGCTGGTCGAACAATTCTCTTTCAATCCGCTCTTGGTTGGCATGACAATTGGTGCTATTGTACCGTCTCTACCCAATATCGCAGCAGCCTACAAAGCCACAAAAATGGGGCTTACCGAGGTTGCCGTATCTGAGACGATTGGATCAAATGTCTTCACTCTCTTAGTGACGGTGGGTATCATGTCCATGATTGCTCCTATCACCATACACCGACAGTGGCTTACCTTTGATATGCCCGTGATGATAGGAATGTCTTTTCTATTGTTTATCTATATGATTTCGGGACGAGGAATTTCTAAACATGAAGGACGAGCTCTGGTGGTAAGTTATCTGTTTATAGTAGTAGTACAAATATTTTTATTGAGATAATCAAAGCGGCAACACTTTTGCTCCCGTCCAGGCAATGATGATGTTTCTGATACTTCTGCCCATTATCGTAGCGAGATAATACTTTCCCACAGGATAGCTGAGAGTCCCAGCAAGAATCCCTACAAAATCAAAAACTGGTATCGGTAGCGCAGAAAGAATAAGTATCGTGACGAATCCTCCACTATGGAAAAAGAATTGAAGTTTTCTCACCCAATGATCGCGCTTGACCGATTTTCGTACTAACCCTCGTCCTCCATATCCCACAAAATATCCAAACAATTCACCCGTCCCCGCTCCAAGTCCAGAGATTAACCCTACAGCAAAGGGGTTGATGACAGCCCCACCGATCAAGACCGATGCGACACCGGGGAATGGAAAAAGTATTGTGGCGCTTGCAAAAAAATTGATGAAAAATATTCCTAAAAGGCCTACCCGTGAAAGTGTGAGAAACTTCTCGCGGAAAAACCATATGAGAACGACTGAAGTAACAGCAATCGCCAAAACAGCAATCCGTTGCCGCACATCTATTTGTCCATTTTTATTCGCGTTTACTCGAGTCATATTCGCGCTATGCGTAATTTAATGTATACTCATCATACCATGAAACATCGTATCGTTTTCCTCGATCAACTTACCCTTACCCCGACCCACATCGCAAAACTCAAGAAGTTGGGTAGCGTACGGCTCGCAGAAACTGCCTGGCCAACTGAAAAAGATCTTCTTCGACTTGTTGCGCCTTCAACAATTCTTATCAGCAAATGGATTAATATTGGAGAAAAAATTCTGGCAGCAGCTCCAAATTTGAAATATGCCGTGATGGCCATGACAGGATATCATGATTGGGTAGATGTGCAAGCTGCTCAAAAATACAATGTAAAAGTCTCCAATGTCCCCGTGTTTTAATCCGAGGCTGTGGCAGAACACGCGATACTTCTTATGTTATCCGTATCTCGTAAATTGCTTATCGCTAACGCATCAATCTCAAAGGGAGAATTTGATCCCAAAGCGTATAAAGGGATTGAATTAAAGGATAAAACCATTGGGATCGTGGGTGCGGGGAACATCGGCGGAAGAATCGGAGAGATTGCAAAGGGATTTGGTATGAAAGTACTTTTTGTAGACTCCAAAACTTCTAGAAATAAATTTGAAGAAATTCTTTCACAAAGCCAATACCTTTCAATCAACACTCCCCTCACCCCAAAGACAGAGAAATTGATCGGCGAGAAAGAATTCTCACTTCTTCCCAAAGGAGCAATTGTGATCAATACGTCCAGAGGGAAAGTGATTGATGAGATGGAGCTAGTCAAACAATTGCAAAACGGCCACCTTGGTGGTGCAGGATTGGATGTCTTTGAGAAGGAACCGCCAAAGAAAGACAATCCATTATTTACGCTTGCCAATGTCGTTGCCACCCCTCACATCGCCTGGAATACAGCCGAATCTCAACACCGCCTCGCAGAAGGAGTCGTTACCAACATCGAAGCGTTCTGTGCCGGTAAACCTATCCATATAGTTTCCTAATGTATTTCTTGACTTTTTATTTAATAGGTACTATAATACTTCTAAAATATGAATTTAGAGACACTAATCACCTCACAAAATCCTCAATGGGTCAGTTTAAACTACCAGAAACCGGAAAAAGAATGGTTCCATCGCCCACACTTTGAAAAGGTGAGGGATTGGCTTGAAAAAAGACCAATCGTAGCCTTAACCGGCCTTCGTAGAACAGGCAAAAGTACCATACTCAAACAAATCCAGTATCTTTTAGAAGAGAAAGTCGAACCGAACCAAATCATGTACTTCTCATTTGAGAAGTCTCAAGTGAAGTTCCATCCGGACGTCCTACGAAACATCCTTGATTGGTATGTAAGCTTCATACAGAAAAAAACGCTCGCCACTGTTGATGTACACGCGTATATTTTCTTGGACGAAATCCAATATATCCCCTACTGGCAGGATGTTGTTAAGACATACTATGATCAATCAGTATTTCTTAAATTTTTCCTCAGCGGTTCCTCTTCTCTTTTTGTAAGGAGTAAATCTTTGGAGAGTTTGGCGGGCAGAATCATAGAGATGGTCGTTCCCCCTTTGAGCTTTACGGAGTATTGTGCTATTCAATCCATCCTGCAAGAAAAATCTCTTACCCGGCTATTCTCCCTTCAACCGCAACTGGTCATAAGTTATTTTGAAAAGTATCTATCTTTTGGACAATTTCCCGAACCGGTTAAGGATCGCTTTACCCCTTTACAAACGGAGAATTATCTGTCTTCCATAGAGGAGAAAATCATCGAGCAGGATATTCCCAAATTATTTCGTATCGAAAGAATAGATATATTACGGCTTATATTTGAGTTTGTGAAAACGCATACCACAGGAGTATTCGAGTATGGAAATATCACCAATGATCTGGGAACTGATTTGAAAACCACCCGTAAATACTTTGACTACCTTGTACGAAGCTTCCTTGTCACCCTCTGCCGCAATCGTACCAAAAAATCTCTAAAAAGCGCACGGACTGCCAAAAAAGTATACCTCACGTCTGCTAATTTTTCACACGATACAAGTAGTGCGGCGCGTGTGGAAGATTATGTCTTTAATGTGCTTTCCCAAAGATGGAACACACAATTTTTCAGAAAGGGCAATTTCGAAGTGGACTTTATTACCCGTACACCACGCTCTCTCCTACCCATAGAGGTCAAGTATCAGGAAACCATTGGCCGTCGCGACTACAAAAACATCATGAAACTAGCACGGGCGCTTAGTCTATCGGAAGTGCTTCTTATCAGCAAAAATACGCTTGCAAACGAATCAGTCGAGGGTGTAAAAGTACACACGCTGCCCGCTCCCCTTCTGGAGTCCTACCTTGCGGACATAAATGTATGAGCCGGACCTTAACACCCCATATCGCCTGGAATACAATCGGAGTCTCAGCACCGCCTCGCGGAAGGGGTTGTGGAAAATATTGAAGCTTTCGTGAAAGGTAAACCGATCAATCTAGTCACTTGATATATTCACTTTGTTTGCTATATGACTATTAAAACGGAATATCTTCGACTTTTTTCTTCTTTGTTTTTTTTGCCTTTTTCTTACTACCCTTCCATGCGCCAAGCTCTTTGAGTTTCCACATAAAAAGAGCACCTTTCCTTTTGGCTTTTGAATCCACACAAAATGAAAGCGCTTTCTCCAAAAGCGCTCGTGGCACTGTCTTTGCAAGTTTTATATAGAGGGATTTATGCTTCGGATCTCCCAACTCTTCAGACACGTGTACCCCAAATGCCTGAAATTCTCTCGAAATATACTTGTCCTCCAATGGATTAAACCGGGTAAGGATGGATCCAACCGATTGCATTGAAGATTGTGCCATGTATTACTTGTTGTGTTCTGAAAGAGCTTGACGAATAATCGCTAGCGCTGGTAGATCTCCCTTGCGTAATGACCGATGTGAAAATATTTGAGCTTGTGTACTATCAGAGCCACTTTGCTCGAGTGCTTGATGATATGCAGCTCGATCGTAAAGATTGTGCATAATACGTGGAAAATTCTCTGTAGTGGTTTCATTTGGTGGTCCAAATTCAATCGCTCTTTTTAACTCTTCATGCGTATTCTTTGCATCTCCAATCAATTTACATAACTCAACCGTATCATAATAGACCTATTGCGTAATTAGCGTTATCATAGATACAGGCAGAGAAAGGTATCTACATGATAACCGTTAATAAGCTCTTTAACAATCCAATATTACTCAAAAGGTGCACGGGTTTAAGTCAGTCCC
>Ga0213870_1000481_pt1 | contig 18547 bp, 17 predicted proteins | sample WICALVC2017_Meta_FD_160119 | JGI IMG/M metagenome (GOLD analysis project Ga0213870, IMG submission 160119) | Freshwater microbial communities from subterranean cave lake in Wind Cave National Park, South Dakota, United States - WICALVC2017 | ecosystem: Environmental > Aquatic > Deep subsurface >... | reverse complement strand
CCTGTATAATGGGTCAGCTTTCCCTCAATCTCAACAACGCGTGTGGCCAATCCGTTGATAAAAGAACGATCATGCGAGATTAAAAGAATTGCTCCCGGATAGCGTTTTAAAAAATTCTCCAGCCAGATCACCGCTTCCAAATCAAGATGGTTGGTTGGCTCATCCAACAGGAGCATATCGGGTTTCATCAATAGGAGCTTGGCCAATCCCAATCGCATCTGCCAGCCGCCGGAAAGTTCACGTGTAGACCCTGCAACCTGCTCTGTCTTAAACCCTAGCCCTGCCAATATTTTCTGAGCCTCTGACTCCAGCGTATATCCACCCAGCGCGTCGAACTCTGCATGTAAATGGGCATATAAAATGCCCAGTCGTTCTTGATCAACTTGCAGCGTGGCGGCGTGCATCTCTCCCTCCACCTGATGTAACTTGGCAGTCACCTGATTGAGTTCCTCCGATCCTGACATGGCTTCTTCCAAGACATTTCTATCTCGCAACGGTTCCAAATCCTGAGGCAAGTAACCCACCTGTGCCTTTTTTGCGATGACGACTTCTCCGGCATCGACGCCAATTTTGCCCGCGATAATTTCAAGGAACGTGGTTTTCCCAGCGCCGTTTGGGCCAACTAGGGCAATTTTATCCTGACCGTTGATCTGAAGTGTCGCCTCAGAGAAGAGGACGCGCGCACCAAACTGCTTTTTGATATTTAAGATAGAAATCATGTTATATTGGCTCACAAATAGACAAACCGTGAGTGTACCTCTGTCAACCCTATGACGTCAAACGATAAAAACAGACCCGTTGTGCTTATTACTGGGGCTTCCTCTGGCATCGGCGAGGCGCTGGCCATAGAATTTGCAAAATCTGGTGCCGACTTAATTTTGGGGGCGCGACGTGAGGACAGGCTAAAGGCCCTTTCGGAAAAACTATCAAAGGCCGGTACACGCGTCGTCTTTAGTGCGTGCGACGTTACAAAGGACAGCGATCTAGAACGGGTTGTGTCTTTGGCACAATCCACGTTTGGAAAGATTGATATCGTTATCGCGAATGCCGGTTTTGGGGTAAAAGGCCCGATGGAGGATATCACGCTTTCTGACTATCGCCGCCAGTTTGAAACAAATGTATTTGGGGTGCTGCGCACCCTATACGCGACGCTTTCTGATCTCAAAAAGAGTCGCGGAAGACTGGTCGTTATAGGAAGCGTGATGGGACATATTGCCGTACCCGATGCATCTGCGTATTCAATGAGCAAGTTTGCAGTGCGGGCGCTTTGCGAATCGATTCGTTTGGAGCTTGCCCCATACGGCGTTTCAGTCACCCTGATTAGTCCTGGTTATGTTGCTTCCGAGTTTAGGCAGGTTGATAACGATGGGAAGGTAGATGAGACGCGAAAGGAGACGGCGCCAAAAGCACTTCTTATGGGGGCAAAACAGGCCGCACATGACATTGCGCGAGCCATCATGAAGCGTAAGGATGAAGTCATTATCTCCCTGCATGGCAAGATCGCGGTATTTTTAAGGCGTAACTTCCCTTGGCTTGTTTCTGCCGTCTTAGCAAGGGAGCGGCGAAAACAGGATCAGAATAACCGGTTCTTACAATTCAAAAGAACCGGATAGAACGAGATTCCCGATAGTACACTGCCTGAAGAATATTTTTCTCCTGCCGTTTCATTCTTGCTGCCTCGTTACGAGATCCTTCGTGGTCATATCCTAGAAGATGCAAAATCCCATGAATCAATAAAAAAAGAAGATGTTCGGAATTTTTATGATAGAACAAAGGGGCATCTTCATAACACTTTTCCAGAGAAATCATGATGTCCCCCAGTAGGGGTGACAGAAAATTTTCTGCCACCCCTACACCTCGCATTGGGAACGAGAGCACATCGGTCGGGACATCCTTCCCCCGATAGTCTCGATTATAACTCCGAATCGTGCGATTGTTCACAAAGACCAGCCCCATTTCTGCTGCTTCTTCCTTTTGCATTTTTAATATGCCACTAACCCATCTGCGTACTTTTTTTTCGTTCAGTGGATACTTTCTCTGTCTATTCTGAATCAGAATCTGCACTGGCATTAACGGTCTTTTTTCTTAGAAGCGCGTCCGTACGCCTGAATGATTTCTTGAACCAGACTGTGTCTCACCACATCCTTTTCGGAAAAATAGACGAATTTTATGCCGGAAATATTTTTTAGAATATCCTGAATTTCGATCAATCCAGAGGCGCGTCCCACAGGAAGATCAATCTGCGTAATATCTCCCGTGATGACCGCTTTGGAATTAAAACCCAATCGCGTCAGAAACATTTTCATCTGCTCGGAGGTCGTATTCTGTGCCTCGTCCAAGACAATAAACGAATCGTTTAGCGTGCGGCCTCGCATAAATGCCAGTGGCGCGATCTCAATATCTCCCCGTTCTAAAAGCCGATTTGCCTTCTCCATCTCCATCATATCGTAGAGGGCGTCATAAAGCGGCCTCAAATAAGGATTGACCTTTTCAATCATGTCGCCGGGCAGAAACCCCAGTTTTTCTCCCGCTTCAACCGCTGGACGCGCGAGAATAATTTTCTGCACCTCCCTGTTCACCAACGCGGAAACCGCCATGGCCATTGCAAGATAGGACTTTCCCGTTCCGGCAGGCCCAATGCCTACCACCAAATCGTGGCGTCTTATCATCTCAATATATGCCTGCTGTGCGGGCGATTTCGGGGTAATGAACTTCTTTTTTCCATAGATTGGAATGGCATCTTGTTGATAGCCCTGTTCAAGGTAGGAAGCGGTCTCATACTTCACGGCACGGATAGCATAAGCCATATCTTCGGAGGTTAATAAAAATCCCTCTTTTGACAAAGCGGCAATATCCATGATTGCCTTTTCGGCGCGTTTCACAGCAGGGCCATCTCCCTCAATAATAAGCGATTCCCCTCTGCCGCCAATCTTGACCCCAAAGGCTTTCTCCAGCATACGGAGATGTTGATCGTATGTTCCAACCAAGGAAGCGGCATCCATCCCCTCCAGCGTCACTCTAACGAGAATTGGTTTTTTCAACGCAACACGCCCTCCTTAATCTAAATGCGATCTACGGGATCGCCTCCTAACACACATCTTCTCATATTTTGACTCCCCTGTGTAAAGTTATAAAAATAAGATATAATGAATGGGTTATTTAAGGGGGGTACAGACAATGAGAAAAATCATGTTTATTATAGTAACTCTTTTTTTTCTAACCCATTCAGTTTATAGCTCACAGATGGGAGATCCAGAAGATAAAGGCGGCCCCACCGAGCAGGCCGTTTTTGCTGGAGGCTGTTTTTGGTGTATGGAACACGCCCTTGATGGATTAAAGGGCGTTCTTTCAACAACAGTGGGATATACGGGTGGACACAAAAAAAATCCGACTTACAAATCGGTTTCTGCGGGAGAGACCGGACATGCTGAATCGGTTTTAGTTGTCTATGATCCTCAAAAAATAAGTTATGAAGATCTGCTGAAGGTCTTTTGGCACAACATTGATCCCACTGTGAAAGATGAACAGTTTTGTGATCATGGGAATCAGTACCGAAGCGCCATTTTTTATCAAAATGACGCACAGAAAAAAAGCGCAGAAGCATTTAAACAGGCATTGCTCAATGAACGCATTCCGGGGCTGGGGGTAAAACGTTTTAAAAAAATAGAGACAGAGATTGTCCCCGCCTCGAAATTTTATGAGGCGGAAGCGTATCACCAGAGCTATCATAAGAAGAACCCCGTCCGTTACACCTTTTATCGGACAGCCTGTGGTCGCGATCACCGCCTTGACAACATCTGGAAAAGAGAAAGGAACGGCTAACCACCGCCTGTCGGGCAAGCACAAGGCCCCCACATTAAGATATGACGAGAAGATTTTTTCTTAAACTATTACTGGCCTTATCTACGATCCCTTTCTTCCGATTGGCGTGGGGAGGCGTTGCCACGATTGAGGGTGTTGGAAGCGTTTCAAGCATTAAAAAATCTGCAGAGGCGTGGCAACGCCTGCTGTCGCCAGAGGCTTACGGGGTTCTTTTTAAAGAAAAGACAGAACGCTCATTTTCAAGCCCCTTGAACAAGGAAAAGCGGGCTGGAATTTACCTTTGCGCGGCCTGTTATAACCCGCTTTTTTCTTCTGACGCAAAATTTGATAGCGGAACGGGGTGGCCGAGCTTCTTTCGATCCATGGAAGGTCATACAGAAACAAAACGTGATTTTTTTCTGATTCTCCCCAGAACAGAGTACCACTGTATTCGGTGTAGCGGCCACCAAGGACACCTGTTTGATGACGGCCCGCCGCCTACAGGCCAACGCTGGTGCAATAACGGCGTCGCCCTTCTGTTTATCCCAAAAGGCACTGCTGTTCCACCACTGAGGACATAGGTAGCGCTAATCTGTACGGTTTATTCAGAAAAAAGAGGGGAGCTAATGCCAATGCGGGTTGAGGATTTCCTGATACAGTCTGCCCGAAAAAACCCAGACAAGATCGCGCTTATTTGCCAACAGGCGCGTTTTACCTATAGAGATATTGATCAGGCCAGCGATCGTTTAGCCCGGTCGCTTTGGGCAGGCGGGGTTGTTCGCGGGGATCGTATTGGCATTTTTCTGGACAATGCTGTAGAAGCGGTCATTTCTATTTTTGGTGTCCTTAAAGCTGCTGGCGTTTTCGTCATGATTAACCCGTCAACCCCGCCTCATAAACTAGCTTATATCTTAAATGACTGCCGTGCAGTGGGCCTTATCTCGCATACGCAATACACCGATATGCTCATCAAAAGCGTTCCTTGTATTGCTTCTTTGCGCCTACTCATTTTGGGAGGATTAGCGCCATTTGAGGTAGAAAATAAGGGCGTTTTAGTCATGGGATGGGACGAAGCCGTTGTGCAACAGACTGAATATATAAATCATCCAATGTTAGAACCATTGAACGAACAAACCTTGGCGATGGTTATCTATACATCTGGAACAACTGGATTCCCAAAAGGGGTGATGATGACCCATTTAAATATCGTTTCAGTAGCCGCATCGATTACGCAATATCTCGAAAATAGATCGGACGATATCATTTTGAGTGCCTTGCCATTGTCTTTTGATTATGGATTGTACCAAGTCCTCATGGCATTTAAGGTCGGAGCCACGATACTTTTGGAGAAATCGTTTGCTTTTCCACAAGTCATTATTAATCAGCTTCTTGAGAAAAAGGTGACGGGGTTGCCCCTTGTGCCCATGATGGTTGCGATCTTAATCAAGATGAAGGGTTTGACCCCCGGCCACTTTCCTTGTCTACGATATATTACGAATACCGCTGACACACTTTCGCTGCTCCATATCAAAAAAATGAGGTTTCTTTTCCCAGAGACGAAAATCTTTTCAATGTATGGACAAACAGAGTGTAAGCGGATCTCTTATTTGCCCCCCGATCAGATTGATATCCGCCCAGATTCGGTTGGGATTGCCATTCCCAATACAGAAGTCACCGTCGTGGACGAAAGGGGTGAACGGGTTGGGCCTGGTGTTGTTGGCGAGTTGGTGGTGCGTGGCGCTCATGTCATGCAAGGGTATTGGGAGAAAGAAGAAGAAACAAAACGCGCATTACGCCCATGGCACTTATCTGGAGAGAAAGTCCTCTATACCCGAGATCTCTTTAAAACAGATGCAGAGGGCTTTCTCTATTTTGTAGGCCGTCAAGACGATATCATTAAGACGCGAGGGGAGAAGGTCAGTCCCAAAGAGGTGGAACGGGTACTCTGTGCGCTTCCAGAAGTTGCTGAAGCGGCTGTGATTGGTGTTCCAGATCCTGTTTTAGGCCATGTGATTAAAGCATTGATCGTGCTGACTTCGGGAGGAAGTCTTACACCAGAGGCTGTTTTACTGCACTGCAAACAAAATTTGGAAGCGTTTATGATTCCGAAGTTTGTTGTCTTTTTGGAGGCATTGCCAAAGACGGAGATGGGGAAAATAAAAAAAGGGGAACTCTCATGAGCGCGTTCTTATTTTCAAAAAAGCCTCTTTTACGCTCCGTCGAATGGGACTTAATAGTCGCCTTCCCCAGCGGTCTACGCAGGAGATCATACAAACGATCTTTCCCCATGCAGTCATGTTCCAAACAGCAAGGGTCATGTTCACGCGTTCTAATTTTGTCCAATGATATTTGTACGACTCTGTCCCCCGCAAGAAATCAAATTCGGACACCCCCTTTTTAAAAAGGGATTGGAGTATGAATTGCATCAACACTTGCCCAATACCCCACTCAGTCCATTTTAATTCTCTCCCCATTTGATAGAGAAACACCCGATTGTCATAGGTGTAAGCATAAAGTAGCGCGGCGGGTTTGCCATCGATTTTCAGGTTATAAATCATCACCCACCCCAATTCACTTAACCGATCCACAAGGCGGCGATGAAACGGCTTATTGAGGGGATGCCGATCAAAACTTCCTTTCTCCCCCTTCGCATTCCAAACGGTTTTGTGAAGGTGAAACAGGTCCTCTAGCGCTTCCTGAATATGCGCGTGTGCAGAAATCTCCTCAAAAGAAAGCGGATACGATTTTACAAGACGTTTCTCCTTTCGTTGAATATTATACCGAGCGTTTGGAGACAGCGACTTTAAATACGCCTGCCATGACCCTGTAAGTGGAAGATAGGGACAGGGGGTGCCAGTTGTCATCTCTGTCACTAAACCTACTTCCTTCGCAAGGAGACTTAAACCAGAATGGGTTCCGCTGGCAGTTGGAATATCGCTAAAATAAAGGGTGTCCCAAAGATGTTTGTGATCCATGAGATAGGCCCATACGGCTAACATGCCCTGTTCCTGATAATCCGGGGCAAAAATCAGATCCAGATAATCCGGCAAATTTAGCCGACAGTACCCGATAAATTCGACTTGGCGATGGGGAATGATGCCGAGTGTATATCGCCTCGCAATTTTAAAAGGAGCAAGCCCAACACACTTTCCTGTTTTGTCCTGCACCTTAAGGAGAAACAGTTGGTAGGCAGACCCGTACACTTGCCACCATGTAAAAGTCCATTCCCATGTTAGAAAAAGGGTCTTCGCAGCGCTCGTTTCGAGCAATTGATTCCATTCCTTCCCCATTGCCTCAAACGAATCCGTATTCAGTAATGAAACGGTCAAAGATTGTGTTCCCTCTCCATTCATCGTTATCGTTCCATGGCCATCGTGAACTGCACTCGCAAAATCAACCCTATCCCTGATAGGGAATATACCTTCTGACAATGTTTCTCACCCCTCCGTAAAAGGCAGGGCAATGTTCCTTCGCCCATATTTTTGTATCCTTCCATTTTTTTGATAACATCCCCTCTTTGTAGAATATGCCTACTTTCTTGGCTTTTTGTAAACAGACACTTCGGTCATAATTGACACGATAAAAAGAGACAGTCGATAAGGCGGTGTCATAAATTGAAAATGACGCACGCGCATCCTTATCCCGAGACTGCCCCACGCTTCCCGGATTGATGAGATAATAACACAAAGGGTTTAGCGGAACAGTCGTTTCCATTATTTTATGAACGGTGTCTTGGTTGTATTCATACGCAACAGGATGGTGTGTGTGCCCAAAAAAGCAAATCTTGGCGCGGGAGGGATGTTGTACAAGCGCATTGAATGTCAGCCGCGTGTCTTCTTCAGATCGAATATAAAAATCGGTATCAGGGTCTGGGTCAAGGGAAGAATGTACCCCTAGAAATAAGTCGTCAATCGTTCTGATTAAGGGAATCGTTTTGAGGAACAGCGCGCTTTTTAACGACAGCTGTTTTTGTGTCCAAGCCATTGCACGTTTTGCCCCCCTAAAAAAGAGATTGATATCCTTTAATCCAACGGCCCCTCGGTCATGATTTCCAGAAACGCACACCATCCCGCTGTCTTCTATGATTTCCAAACACTCGTTTGGGTTTGTGTAATACCCGACCATATCGCCAAGACAGACTATTTTATCGACAGGCGTAGCTTCAATAACAGACAAGACCGCTTTGAGCGCCTCGATATTGGAATGAATATCAGAGAGAATCGCGTACTTCAACTTGCAGTGCCTTTCTTAAAAATATAATGCCAAGTTGCTCTCCCGAACCAAACGAAAAAGGGGATCGGATCTTTCCACGCAAAAACATTGTAGACCTTCGGGCACCAATAAGAGAAAAGCCATTTTGTGAAAGAAATCTTTCCGGCATTTCGCAAATCATGAAACGCATGGAGATCATCAATAAAAGAGACCCATCGTACACCTGTTTTATAATTTGTTTGAAGTGGGGGAATACCTGATTTCTCCCCAATAATGTCGTAATAGGCCAACAGGGGAAGATTAATGCCACAACGTGCTCCAAGATAATTCCAGAGATTATAACGAGTGTTTAGCTCCAACAAATAGAAGCGATTCCTAAGCATATCTTTTTTAAAGTCAATTTTGACAACACCGACAAATTTAATTTTTTTTAGAATATCCAAACCGATATGCACGACCGCAGGTTCTTCTACCAATTCAATAAATGTACTTTCACCCGCATGAATGGGGTACGTTCTTATTTTGCGGCCGACATAGTAAGCGAGGGGTTCTGATTGCTGATTGAAATAGGCATGAAAGCTGTAGATAGCGTCTTCATCTCCTTCGATATACTCCTGTATGACGAAATCGGTTGTAAATGCTTTTAATGTATTATACGCATCACAAAATTGGGCAGGGTTGTCTACCTTAATGGCTTTATAAGGCTTGCCCAGCCCTTTTTGGACGATAGGCGATTGTGCCCATCCAATATGGGAGTGCGGTTTTAAGACAAATGGAAAAGAAAAAAAATGCAACACATCGTCTGCTGTTTGAATATCCTGTGACAAAATTGTTTTGGGTATAGGGAGATCCATCTGCTTGGAAAACAAGGTAAACCGTGACTTACTGGTTAAGTCTTCCAAAAGCGCTTCATTGGGTAAAGAAAATCGGTAATACAAAGAAAGTGCTTCGCGATGTCGTGAGATAAATAACAGATAAATATCATCGCCATAATATAAAACAGGTTTCTCGGAAAAGGTTTTGCCCAATGCAATCAGCTCCAGAACGGTTATATGGGGAAAGTGCGTGGGGTCAGATATAACTAACTTTTGTTTGCAGTATTTTGAAGAGAAGGCAAGACTGTTAGGATCATGTGATGCGACAACAATAGGCAAACCAGAACCGATAGGCTTTAAACCTGCCACCTGTTCAAGAGACGTAAAACACCGAAGAATCGTCAACCCACTACAAATGACAACTGGGACATTATTGCTCATTAAAATTCATCTCACATGACGTGGCGTGGGATTGCTACCGCTTAAAGCGTTTTATTACACCCACTACGGCATCAATAACGCGCTCTACATCAGCATCGGTCATTTTTGGATAAATCGGAAGGGAAACAATACGCTGGTAGGTCTCATATGCTACGGGATAATCCGAAGGTTGAAAGCCGTAGCACGCCTTATAATAGGAGTGCATGTGGAGAGGGATAAAGTGCACAGACACACCGATGCCCAGCGCTTTCATCTCGTCAACAAAGCGAGCTCGATCCACTGAAAGGGAGTCGAGGTTAAGTTTAATCACATAGAGATGCCAACTGTGTTGGAATAGATCTGACCCCATTGGGGGTGTCTCAATCTCCGGTAGAAGCGATAGCACCTGATGGTACATTTGCGCGATTGCTGTTCTCCTCGCCAATAACGTATTCAACTTTTTAAGTTGGGCCATTCCCATTGCGGCAGCAATATCAGTCATGTTGTATTTAAATCCGGGAGAAACAATGTCATACTCCCAAGTCCCATCCTCTTGGTATCTTTTCCACGCATCTTTACTAATGCCGTGCAGACTCATAATCCGGATGCGTTCTGCCCAGCCATCGTCGTTTGTTGTGACCATCCCCCCCTCACAGGTGGTCATATTCTTGGTGGCATAAAAACTAAAACAGGTGATATCCCCGATGTTCCCAATAATCCTTCCTTTATAAAAAGAAGGAAGGGCATGTGCCGCATCTTCTACAACCTTCCACTCATTTTTCTGGGCAACCTGTAGAATTTCATCCATAGAACAAGGATATCCCGAAAAATGAACAGGGAGAATGGCCTTGATATGCTCAACGGAGGCGCGTTTTTTGAACACACTGATACCCTCTTCCAATTTTGAAATATCGATATTCAAGGTAATGGGGTCTATATCCACAAATACGGGTTGCGCCTTGAAATACAAAATGACCTCGGCTGTTGCAGCAAAGGTCATCGGAGAGGTAATAACCCCATCTTTCTCCCCGATATGAATTGCTTCTAGTGCCAGATGAAGCGCGGCAGTACACGAATTAACCGCTATGGCATGTTTGCATCCGATCCGTTTGGCAAAATCGGCTTCAAATAGTCTTGTCCTTGGGCCATTGGTAATCCACCCTGATTTGAGTGTTTCGACAACCGCATCAATTTCCTCCTCGCCAATAGAGGGAATCGCAAAAGGTAAAAAAATTTTTTCCATGCTATAACTACCTTATCGGCTTAGCGTTTTAAAATAATGCGGCGTTCTTTTCAAAAAGTGGGCAAGAAGCCCTGCTAAAAAACCAATGCCAAATCCAATATGGATCAAAAGAATGGCGACCCCAACCCCTGGGGCGAGTAGTGTACCATATTGAACCGTGATTTTCATAGACTCTAATCCCAGAGAAAGAAAATAGAGGGTACTATACCCCATGAGCCACAGCATCCCTTGGGGATAAAAAGGAATTATTGCAAACAACGTGATAAAACCCAATATAAGTCCCAATGGGAGAAAATGTCGAATGGATGCCTGATTTGGGTGTTTTCGTATCACTGCAACTTTCCAGTAACCATATTGAGAAAATTGCTTAAACAGCTGTCGGTATGTTCCTCGCGGGGTATACTGCACTTTTATTTTCCCACTCTGTATGATTTTTCCGCCCGATTTTCTCAACCGAAACGATAACTCGTCATCCTGATTCCTCACCATCTGTTCATCGTACATCCCTATACGAAGCAAGGTCTCTTTCTTAAAACAACCCCCATACACCGTGTCGGTCTCCCCCTCAAAATCGCCTCGATCTCGCAAAGCGCCGCCCATAGCAATCCTGCTTTTATAGGCGAACCGAATACTTTTTGGAATATAACGATCCTCTGATACTGGAACCAATACCCCACCCACATTGTCCGCACCGCTTCTTTTACTGAGCGCAAGTAAATCCAAAAGATAGGTTGCTGGATGAAGACACCGTACATCGGCACGAACGATGTATTCCCCTACAGCCTGCTTAATGCCGATATTCATCCCGGCGCTGACAAACCGATTTGGATTATCCAAGACAATCAGATCGGGGTATCGCTTCTGTAATTGATGCAGGGTTTCTCGCGTGCCATCGTCGCTCATCCCATCAATAACAATGACCTCATGGCCCCCTTCCAGAGGGTGAAAAGCATAGAGATTATGGACACAATTTGCTATCGTATCGGCTTCATTTCTGCAGGGGGTGAGTATAGAGACCGTTTTTGCCATTAATCTTATTTCGGTTTTTTGAATTTCAAGTGTGTAAATTTATTTTAAGGGCATCGGTGCCGGCATAGGGGTTGTTGTTCCCGCAGACGTGCTCGTTGCAACGGGCTTCGGCGCAGGCTTTGATTGCGTCTCTTTCTTGTCGGTCACCAAGGGGATAACCGAATTCCCTTTTGTTAGAATCGAAAGGGTTAACGAGGTAATCATATAAAAAGCAGCCGCGCCAATCGTCAGCTTGGATAAGAATGGGGCGGCCCCACGACTTCCAAATACCGTTTGAGATGACCCGCCAAAAGTAGCCCCCACCTCGGCTCCTTTCCCAGCCTGAAGCAATACCACCCCCATTAAGATAAAACAAACCAACAAATGAAGAATAACAACCACGATATACACAATTCCTCCTTTTTTACTTTACGGTAGGGGCACGTTGCAACGTGCCCCTACCTGAACGATGTTAACAAATGTTTCGGCAGAAAGGGATGCCCCTCCTATTAATATGCCATCAATATGCGGCTCTTTCATAAAAGCCGCAACATTCTCCTCATTCACACTCCCGCCATAAATAATACGCAGCGTCCCGCAGGCGTCGTCACGTCCTTTTTCTTTCAAACTCTGCGCGATCGCTTGATGCACCTGTCCTACCTCGGAGGAGGCAGGCGTATTCCCCGTTCCGATAGCCCAAACCGGCTCGTACGCAACAATACACTGGGACAGATCGCCATCAACACGGCTCAATCCCTCTTTCACCTGACGTTTCACCACTTCCAAAGTCCTTCCTTCCTTCCGCTCTTTGGCTCTCTCTCCCACACAAAGGATCGGCGTTAGACCCGCCCCTAACGAAGCTAAAACTTTTGCAGCGATGGTATTATTATTTTCGCTAAAATAATTCCTTCGTTCAGAGTGGCCGATAATAACATATTGACATCCTGTCTCACAAAGCATTTTTGCTGAAATCTCTCCTGTATACGGCCCATCCGCCTCGGAGTAAATATTTTGCGCGGCAAGACTAAGGCGTAACGACGGGGGTACGACCCCTGCGGGAGGTGAGACCCCTGCGACCCACGATGTTGGAAGAGACAACTCCTTTATCCGTTTCCCCATGGAAAACAAGGCGGTATAAGGTGGCGCAATAATCAGATCGCAATTTTGTAGGGCGCGGTCAGTCAGATGTTTTTGTAAGAGGGTCAGATAGGAGAGTGACTCCACTACCGTCTTATTCATTTTCCAGTTGGCGACAAAACAGGGGCGTGCCATAATATTAGTCCTTGTCGGGCAAAACAGAGAGGCCGGGTAGCTCTTTTCCTTCGAGGAGCTGTAATGCTGCACCCCCGCCTGTTGAGATAAAAGAAATATTTTCTGATTCACCGGCGCGATGTACCGCTTCAGCCGTTTCTCCGCCGCCGACAATCGTCAAGGCATACGCGTTGGCAATGGCATGGGCAATTGCCGATGTGCCGCGCGCAAAGGCATCAATCTCGAAAACACCCATTGGGCCGTTCCAGAGGATGGTTTTAGCATCAGAAATGGCCTGCCGAAAAAGATGCACCGAAGCCGGACCGATATCCAACCCCAACCAGCCTTTTGGAATCTCTTGTACCGGTACCCGTTTTACTTCCACCGAAGCATCCATCTTGGACGCGGCTACACAATCTACCGGCAAATAAAACTTCACCCCACGCGCAATGGCATTTTCACGCACATCCCTCGCAAAATCCAGCATAGAGTCTTCAACGATAGAGTTTCCCACATCAACCCCAAAGGCTTTTAAAAATGTGAACGCCATGCCACCGCCAATAATAACTTTATCTACTTTCTTCCCCAGATTCTCAATAACACCAATCTTTCCAGAGACTTTCTGCCCCCCCAATATGGCCACAAAAGGCCGCGCGGGATTCGCCATGCCTTTGACCAGATAGCCAATCTCTTTTTTCATTAAAAAACCGCAGCCCAATGTCTTCACAAATTTCGTAATGCCAGTAATAGAAGCATGGCTTCGATGCACCGCGCCAAACGCATCGTTAATATAAACATCGACCCCCAGATCGGCCAGTGCCTTGGAAAAATCAGGATCGTTTTTTTCCTCTTCGGCATGAAACCTCAGATTTTCCAACAGAAGCACATCCCCATCTTTTAGGCACTCCACATTCCTTTGCGCCTGCGGGCCAACCGTTTCCTCGGAGAAATAAATATCCTTTCCCAGCAATCGCTGTAACCGCTTTGCGACCGGTGCCAGTGAATAACGCGGATCCACGCCCTTGGGGCGGTCTAAATGAGAGGCTAAAATAACTTTCGCGCCCGCGTCAATCGCGTAGTTGATCGTCGGCAATGTTTGGCGAATACGCGTGTCATCCGAGATATTGTGGTCAGAATCCAGCGGTATATTAAAATCGGCCCGAATAAAAACCCGCTTCCCCTTGATGGGAATATCTTCAATGGTTACTTTATTGATTTGCACGCCACCCCCCCATCTAACCTTCCCCACTCCGCAATATATAAGATGAGATCGCGAACGCGGCAGGCGTAACCCCATTCGTTGTCGTACCATGCGATAATCTTGGCCATTTTTTTTCCCATGACCTTGATGAGGGTTCCGTCCACAATGGCAGAATGCGCATTTCCTTTTAAGTCAATAGAGACCAGCGGTTCTTCCGTATATTGAAGAATCCCCGACATCTCCTGATCCTGCGCTTTAATCATCGCTTCACGAATTGCGGCTTCTGTCATATCGGATTCACATTCAACTACAAGATCAATCAATGAAACATCGGGCGTTGGAACCCGAATTGCCATGCCGTCCATCTTACCCGCAAGCGCTGGCAAAACCTCAAATAATGCCTTGGCCGCACCCGTTGTTGTTGGAATCATGGAAACCCCTGCGGCACGCGCCCTTCTAAGGTCTTTATGCGGCAGGTCTAAAATGTTTTGGTCGTTTGTATAAGAATGTACGGTGGTCATCAGACCCCGTTTGATTCGAAAGGGCATGAGCACCAATACCACAGGAGCCAGACAATTGGTTGTGCAGGAGGCATTTGAGATAATATGGTGCGTGTCGGGATTGTACTGCGTTTGATTAACACCAAGGACAATCGTTATATCTGGATTTTTTGCCGGCGCAGAAATAATCACCTTCTTCGCCCCGGCTAAAAGATGTTTCTGCGCTGCGCTACGCTCTGTAAATCTTCCTGTGGATTCGACAACAATATCCACGCCCATCTCTTTCCACGGGAGAGCTGCTGGATCTTTTTCGCTGGTGATTCGAATCGGCTGGCCGTCGATAAAGAACGTATCTTGTTTCGCTGAAATTTCGTAAGGCGCAATCCCATGGACAGAATCGTACTTAAACAGGTGTGCTAGGGTTGATGCATCGGTTAAATCGTTAATGGCAACAAATTGCAAATCGGAACGCCGACTACGATCAGGAGAATGAAACGCCGCACGAAGTAGGTTTCGACCGATTCTCCCAAATCCGTTAATAGCTACTTTTACAGCCATTTAAAGATTCTCCGCTTCTTCATCAAATTTAAAAAACTGGCTGGGCCGAGGAACATCGACCTTAAATTGTTTAGGCTCCGTTCCTTTTACAAACACCTCCATTTTTCCGTTCTCTTCGGAGGAGGGCTTCATCAAGAGACCCGATGAAGGGTCTATTCTAGCATAGATAATTTTTTCGGGGGTTGGGAAGGGCAAGGGCGCAATGTGAGGGAGAATCTCTTTCATAAAGTCAATCCAAATCGGTAATGCCGCACTGCCGCCTGACTCCTGATCTCCCAAGGCACGTTTTTCATCGAATCCAACCCAAACACCGACAACGAGATTCGGTGTATATCCAATGAACCATGCGTCGATAAAGTCGTTGGTCGTTCCCGTTTTTCCCGCGATGGGACGATCAATGAAATTGGCCTTGCTCGCAGTCCCTCTCTTAATGACATCAATCAGCATATTGGTCACCACAAACGCGGTCTCCTCGGAGATCGCTTGCACGGGGACGATCTCTCTTTGTGCCAAAATCTTCTGCGTATGATCTTTGATGTCAATGAAGAAGGTGGGCCGTATTCGAAGCCCCCGATTCGCAAAGACAGAATAGGCCGAAGTCAGCTCTAAAAGGGAGACCCCCGAAGAACCCAACGCCAGCGAAAGATCGTGCGTCAGTGGAGATCGGATGCCCAATCGCGTTGCGAATTCTATGACCGGCGATACGCCCACTTGTTCCAATAAGTTAATGGTCGCCAAATTGCGTGAATAGGTTAACGCCTCGCGCAAAGAAATAGGCCCATAAAATTTATTCGAGTAATTTTCCGGCTTCCAAATTTTTCCCCCTCCCGCATTTTCGAAAATAACGGGATTGTCCACCACAATGGATGCCGCTGTAAAACCGCGCTCAATCGCCGTACCAAAGACAATCGGCTTGAAGGCAGACCCGGGCTGCCTGCGTGATTGAAGTGCGCGATTAAATTCGGATCGCCTGAAATCGTATCCACCCACCATCGCTTTTACAGAACCGGTTATCGGGTCTAAGACAATCACCGCCCCTTCCACCGGAGGGCCGTATCCTGACTTTTTTTTATATCCCTGCCGTGTGTTTAGGTCCTCAAGCCCTTTTTGTAAGGCACTTTCCGCTGCGAACTGCATCTCGATATTTAACGGGGTGTCTATACTCAAACCCCCTTTGTAGACAAGGTCGTCCCCATAACGGGTGATCAGGTACTGGCGAAGATATTCCGTGTAATAAGGGGCGATGTTTTCCTCCCCCACACTTTTCCCCTTAAAAACGAGGTTTTGTTCATATGCACGATCGTATTGCGTTTGTGTGATATAGCCTTCTTCCCGCATCCGTCTTAAGACAACACGTTGCCGATTAATCGCTGCAGTCAAATGCTCGTAAGGGGAATAATTACTCGGCCCCTTGGGAAGACCGGCAATGAAAGCGGCCTCTCCTAGATCAACATCTTTGATTTCTTTTCCGAAATAGGTTCTGGCCGCAATCGCCACGCCATAAGCCCCCTCCCCAAAATAGATCTGGTTTAGATAAAGCTCTAATATCTGGTCTTTCGTGAGGACAGACTCAATCTTTCGGGCCAGCAGAATTTCTTTCACCTTGCGTGCAAATGTTTTCTCTGGGGTTAGAAAAAGGGCGCGGGTGATTTGCTGGGTAATGGTGCTTGCCCCCTGCCGAACCTGTAACCCTTTCAGATTTTTAAGAAACGCACCAAAAATACGGAACAGATCAAATCCCTTGTGTTCGTAAAATCGTGCATCCTCAACGGCGAGAATCGCCTGAAACATTTCAGTCGGCATCTGTGCAAGCGGCACAAAAACCCGCTTTTCAATATAAAACTGGCCAATGACCCGATGGTCATCCGAGAAGACCCGTGTGGCCTGGCTTGGTTCATAATGTTTTAGCTTGTTGAGTTCAGGAAGGTCTTGAGAAAAATAGTAAAGAACCCCACCGGCCAATCCGCAAACGGCGACCCCCAGAGAAAAGATGACCAAAAGAGCGATCCCTCCCCACCGCTTCCAGAGCGCCTTATTCAGTGTTTTTTTTGCCATATCAACTTGGGCAACCAGAAGGGTTGTCCCTACGCAATCCTACCTATTTGTTCTTATGCCGTTGTCTCTTCATCATCTTTTCGTATTTGTGTTTTCTCATCTTTTTTCTTCTTTTCTTCACCACACGCGACATAAAAACTCCTTAATTATTGATTGTCATTGACCTGCCCAAACACTTTCATTATAATCGGGTATGATTCCTTTTCTGCCCAATCTTGAGCATTCTAGCAAAGTTACCCTGCTTTCGTCATCTTTATCTTATTTTATCAAGAAACAATCTCGTCTTTTGTTTCTGGTTTTAATATTAACAAGTTGTGCGACATCCCTAAAAGACGCATCTTCTACCGCTATCGAATCAGAAAGGATAAGACAAGCATTAGATACGCTAACGGCATTATACGAGAAAAAGGAGACCTCCTTCTTTTCTCATCTTCATCCTTTGTTTAAATGGCCGGCTTTTTTTAAAGAATCGGTTCAACATGACTTCGAAACCGTTTCAGAAATAAATATGACGATAAAAATAACCCGACTTGAGATCACAAAAGAGGCCGTCTTTACAAGCATCTACTGGGAAGGGACTTGGAAGGACGAAACGCCGCCTGTGACCGTATCCTTAACCCTTCCTCTGCGGCAGTCCGGGAATGCCCTTTTTATTTTTAGCACAGCGTCTCCTCCCCTACTCATGGAGATACGAGGGGAGTCTCCTTTTGGTGTTTTTCAAAAAAAATAAATGGAAAGAAGATTAGACAAAATAACCACAGCCAGCAACACGGCTTTTCTTGTTGTGGGAAGCGGCGTCGCTGGATTGCGCGCTGCGATTTCTGCTTCCCGCTACGGGGATGTTTTAATTCTCAATAAAGGGGGATTAAACGAATCGGCATCACAAAATGCGCAAGGCGGGGTTGCCACTGCTTTAAATGAAGAAGAAGCAGATATTGACTCCCACTATCAAGATACCGTTGACGCGGGGGGAGGCATTTGCAATGAGTCAGCCGTGCGTGTTTTGGTAGAGGAAGGGCCACAGCGGATTCAAGAACTGATTGCGTGGGGAGCGGCATTTGATAAAATTGGCTCTCAATTTGCCACCGTCTTAGAAGGAGCGCATCGAAAAAACCGTATTCTGCGGGCACGGGGAGATGCCACGGGGGCCGAAATTATCAGAACCCTCGTGGAGAAAGCCAGAAAGATCTCAAACCTGCAATTGCTTCCAAACCATTTCGCCATTGATTTGATTATAGAGGCAGGAGCCTGTCAAGGCGTGTGGGTCATAGACCACCAAAAAGACAATATCTATCCCATTTTTGCAAAAGGGGTGATTCTAACAACCGGTGGAGCGGGTCATGTTTTTAGCCGCACCACCAACCCGACTGTTGCGACGGGTGATGGCGTTGCCATGGCACTAAAAGCCAATGCTGTCGTTGAAGATATGGAATTTGTGCAGTTTCATCCGACATCGTTATGCCTCCCCAACGCCCCGTCATTT
>Ga0213870_1000480_pt1 | contig 18548 bp, 18 predicted proteins | sample WICALVC2017_Meta_FD_160119 | JGI IMG/M metagenome (GOLD analysis project Ga0213870, IMG submission 160119) | Freshwater microbial communities from subterranean cave lake in Wind Cave National Park, South Dakota, United States - WICALVC2017 | ecosystem: Environmental > Aquatic > Deep subsurface >... | reverse complement strand
CTTCTAACCTCTAACCTCTAACCTCTAACCTCTAACCTCTAACCTCTAACCTCTAACCTCTAACCTCTAACCTCTAACCTCTAACCTCTAACCTCTAACCTCTAAATTGTGGCCCCCTGATTGGACATGGAGTTGTAACATAAAGTCACAAAGACCTCATCAAAAGTCTTATCCAATCTTTAAGGCAAATGCCCCATTTAAACTGTCTAGTAAACACTGTCACCGCCGCACCCCGATAGGTGCGAATTTTCAATTTCCAATTTACAATTTTCAATCAATTTCTAAATTCTTTAATTTTCAATTACTATTGACATACTTATATGAATATGCTACTATCACGCTACTATCGTAATTTCGCGATAGCGTTCTTTCAAGGAGAATGGCATGGTTCGTTATGAAACCTTAGAACAAGGTTATATCGACCTCTCAGCTTCTCGAGCAACTGCTTACCTGAGTTTTTCTGAAAACCCGACGGTCGCCGATGTTGTTGAGGTCGCCAAAAAGGAGTTTCCTGGCGTCGCCCTCGAAAATATCATCCTTGTTCCTTACAAGGCAGATCCAATGGTTCCAGAAACAATCATTATGCGTATCAAGAAATGATTCGCAAATGTCCTAAATCTCCTCAGCCGAGCGACTTCGTCGCCGGCTTTTTTTATACATTGAGAATTTAGTCCCGATGAATTTACTAAAAATAAATTCATACGAGGATCCTCGATAACAAAGCTGTCGGGATAATTGAAGCTTGATTTCCAATTTCATTAGAAATTAGAAATTAAAAATTAGAAATTCGTACTCATTGGGGTACGGCAGGATTAGAATATTAATTTTCAAAGATGGGTGTTTCATCGACGGATCCATGCCAACCGAAATTGCCGCTTCAAATCCTCCCCACTACGCTACGCATCAAAAATCAATACCCAATATCTACGAACAGTAAAGTTTTCTCAGCGGCCATTGTCGGTTTGGACGCCCAGCTGATGGAGGTTGAAGTTGATGTGTCCCACGGATTGCGGGCTTTTTCTATCGTCGGCCTGCCGGACAAGGCCGTTGAAGAATCAACTGTCATAATAAAACGTTCAAGGTGTTCCTAACAGCAAAGCTATTACCTTTAAGGTAAACTACTGAAGCTAACCGAGAATAATTCTCGGTTTTTATATTTGACATTTTAGCTTTCTTCGCCTATGCTAACAATAGCCTTAGTAAAAAGTTGAAGTACCTTCACAACTCAATCCATAGAAAAGGAGAAAGACAATGATTACTCCAATGAATTTGCCGAAACTGCAGAGCAAAGACCTGCGGATGGTGTGCTTTCATTCGTGGAAAGAATTTTTGGAGAGGCCTTTCTTTCCTGAAGACGAAGATCTCAAGGGTTTTTCCTACCAAATTGGTCCGTGTGCCATCATTGTACCCGTAAGGGCGGTACCCTTGCTCAAGAAGAAGGGGTTGAAGTTTGATGTGTTAGAGCCTACTACTGAGTCTGACCTCACGTCAGAACAGAATAAGGCCTTGAAAAACAATAAAGCAATCCTGTACTCGTATGGTGATGTCAGTTTTTTTATGGAGCGTTCCCGTTACCTTAACAGGAAAAGGGTGTCACCATGAAAAAACCAAGAACCCTAAAGTCCAAAAAGGGACAAAAACCCGTACGTCTTGAAAGACGCGTGCGGGTTACATTTTTTATCGTCGCAGGAACAAAAGAGGAGATACAGGCAGTTGATGATGTGTATGGTTACCTTGATTCCCAGTACCTCTTAGAGGATAATGAACAAGAGGTACCGGTAACTGGTTTTACTCATAGCGCCATTCCTAGGCCTGTACCATTACCCTATCCTCCTATATTAGGAGAGTCGGTATTTATAGGCCATTGGTGGCATACTGCAAAGAAAGGAGAAAAAATACCACGCCAAGAAAGAGTTGTTTTATTTATCATTGACCTCCTTGCTATTGCTGAAGAATGGAGGGTTGATGAATACATTGCAAATCTGAAAACGAAGATTTTTGACATTTATGCAAGGCGAGGTTCTCCACAAAAAGAAATATGGATAGCCAAACAAGACATATATCGATACGTTTAGTTTTCTAAAGCGATCATTTTTTAAGGATCGCTTTTTCTTTTTACAAATTTTACGATATAATAAGAAACTATTAAGAACTATGCCCAGTAAAGTTTTCTCAGCGGCCATTGTCGGTTTGGACGCCCAGCTGATGGAGGTTGAAGTTGATGTGTCCCACGGATTGCGGGCTTTTTCTATCGTCGGCCTACCCGATAAGGCGGTTGAGGAGTCAAAAGAAAGAATAGAATCGGCCATTAAAAGTTCTAAATTATTGCCCCCTCGCCACCGAGCCTTCAGGATTTTGGTGAATTTAGCTCCGGCTGATTTAAAAAAAGAAGGGTCGCTTTACGATTTGCCCATTGCTTTGGCTTTTTTAATCGCTTCCAAGCAAACCCGGTTTGAATCAGAAGACAAGTTGTTTTTGGGAGAACTGTCTTTGGATGGGAAATTAAGGAGGATTAAGGGGGCTTTATCTTTCGCCCTTCTGGCCAAAAAAAAGGGTTTTAAAGAAATAATTCTGCCGAAACAAAACGCGGGGGAAGCGGTTTTAATAAGAGGCTTAAAAGTAATCGGGGTTGAATCTTTGGGAGAAAGCTTAGCTTATCTTGAAGGGAGAAAACCAGTTGAGCCTTTCTTGGTAAAAGAAGAAAGCACCATCTTGGAAAAAAGCGATTCTCCGGACATCAGCTGGATAAAAGGCCAGGAATACGCTAAAAGAGCTTTGGAAATTACCGCCGCCGGAGGACATAATTTATTCTTTTTTGGCCCGCCGGGCGGAGGGAAAAGCTTGTTAGCCAAAGCCCTCCCATCCATCCTCCCTCCATTAACATTCTCTGAATCGCTGGAGGTAACTAAAATTTACAGCGTCGCCGGCTTGATGGAAGAAAACCAAACCCTTATTAATACAAGGCCTTTCCGCTCTCCCCACCACATATCTTCAGAGGTGGCTTTAATTGGCGGAGGCAGCCCGCCCAGACCCGGAGAAATAACTTTATCTCACCGCGGCGTTTTGTTTATGGATGAATTCCCGGAATTCCACCGGGATGTTTTGGAGTCACTCCGTCAGCCGATTGAAGATGGGGTGATAAGCATCCGCCGGGCCAAATACAATTTAACCTTCCCAAGCCGGTTTATGCTGGTGGCGGCAAGCAACCCCTGCCCCTGCGGTTATTTAAACAGTCCGGAAAAACCTTGTTCCTGCACGTCCTCGCAAATTGCCATGTATAAGAGAAAACTCTCTGGCCCCTTAATGGACAGAATAGATATCTTTATTGAAGTGCCGGCATTAAAATATGAAAAACTGGCCGCTCCGGACCAAAAAGGCCAAAGTCAAATAACGAGAAGCAAAGTAATAAAAGCAAGGGAAATACAAAAAGAACGGTTTAAAAACGATAAAATACTGGTTAATTCAGAAATAAATATCCCGGAAATAAAAAAATACTGTTCTTATGACTTAGAATCCCAAAATCTTTTGAGGAAATATGTCGATTCGGGCAAGCTGTCAGCCAGAGGATACCATCGGGTCTTAAAGGTGGCCAGAACCATTGCTGATTTGACGGCAAGCGACTCTATTAAAAAAGAACACATTGCTGAAGCTTTAATGTACCGCCTTAAGGAATAAAATGCCGACTGGGCTTAAAACTGGCAGCTTAATTTTCCTCTTTATACTTAATAACTGATCCAACCGAATGCCCGGCAAAGGGATTTCTGGCGCCGATAACCTCAAAATGAAGGTGGCATCCGGTTGATTTGCCTGTTTGGCCAACCAAGGCAATTCTATCTCCGACATTGACTCGGTCGCCCGAACTAACAAAAGAAGACATTAAATGGCCATAATAAGTAACGATGTTGTCTGAATGGAGAATAGTAATGTAAATTCCTCCTCCGCCGTTCCATCCATATCTTACTCTCTGAATAACCCCGGAAGCAGCCGCATAGACAGAAGTGCCGCACTTATTGGCTAAATCAACAGCGTTGTACCAATGGAGGCCTTGGCTGATTCGCCCCTCGGTTGGATAAATAAAGAAGCTGTCGGCCAATGGCCCTTGAACCAACGTAGGCGGCAATTTCTTTGGCATGGCGCCGTCCGGAACAACTAAAATATCTCCAATAAAGATATCACCCTCGTTTTTCAAACTATTAAAAGCAATAATATCATCAACTTTAGCTTGATAGGTTTTACTGATCTGGCTGACGGTATCGCCTGACCTGACAATATGAAACAGCCCGGAAACAGGCAAAATGGTAAGGCTTTGCCCCACCTTAAGGGAAGAGTTTGCAGAAAGGTTGTTGGCCCATAGCAAAGTATTGGCTGAAATGTTAAAATTTTGGGCAAGAGATTCAATGGTGTCTCCCGGCTGGACAACATAGGTTATTACCTCTTTTTTATCAGATAATTCTCCGAAAATATCTCCCAAGGTTTGGGTCGTCAGAACGCGGGGAGTGGAAATCCCGTAAATAAAGCTGTCTTGGATTATTTTTAAATCGGGGGTTTCCCGGGTCAAAAATTTCTGGCGGCTGAAAAACAAATCGTTACTGCCCGAATTATCATTGTCTTTAAAAAAGGGGTTGAAAAAGACTGTCTGACCGTTTCCAAAATAACTTAATTCAGCCAAGCTTTCAGAACTAAAAAACAATAATCCCAGCAAAAAAAGGGAAAGAAGGCCAAAATAAAAGAAAGGATTTTTGAAAAACATCCCTCCGTTAGAGTTTTTAAATTGTCTGTTAAAAAAAGCGGCCAAGAGAGTAATAATTCCAATTTACCATTTAAAAGAGACCAGGTCAAGTATTTATCCACAATGGCAGATTATGACAAATTAAAAGAGACCAGGTCAAGTATTTATCCATAATGGCAGATTATGACAAAAACCAAGAATACTTATGAAAGAAATATTGAGGGTTTTTGCAAAGATGAACTTAACATCAATCGCAATAATTAAAGAATTGCTCTTACGTCACAATGCAAGGCCTTTAAAAAAAATGGGCCAGAATTTTTTAATAGACAAAAGAACTCTTGATAAAATTATTACTGCGGCCCGGTTGTCGCCCCAAGATGTTGTCTTAGAAATAGGACCGGGAGCAGGAACCCTGACTAAAGAGTTGGCTAAGACAGCAAAAAGAGTTTTTGCCGTAGAAAAAGACCAAAAGATGGTCCAAATTATAAAAGAAACAATAAAAGGTTTCAAGAATGTGGAGGTTCTAAACGAAGATATTCTTAAATTGCCAATTTCCAAAAAATTGCCGATTTCCAAAAAATTGCCAATTTCCAAAACCTCGCCCCAAAATCAGTTTGAGGAATTTAGATTGCCAAATTATAAGGTTGTGGCTAATATTCCTTATTACCTGACTTCTCCTGTCATCAGAAAATTTCTGGAATCAAAAAACCCTCCCCAGGAAATGATTTTAATGGTCCAAAAAGAAGTGGCTCAAAGAATTTGGGCCAAACCTCCAGAGATGAGTTTGCTGGCTGTATCAGTCCAATTTTACGCCGATCCGGAAATAATTTCTTATGTCAAAAAAGAATGTTTTTGGCCAAAACCAAAAGTTGACTCGGCCATCATTAAAATAAAACCGCGGACCAGGGAAGATGGAAAACAGATTGATAGAGACCTATTTTTTAGAATAGCGAAGGCCGGTTTTTCCCAACGGCGCAAACAGCTGGTCAACAACCTGTCTAAATCTCTTGGGAAAGACAAGAACCAAACAAGCCAGTGGCTTTTGAAGAATAGGGTCAATCCAAAGCAAAGGGCCCAAAATTTAACCATTGAAGATTGGGTTAAATTGACAAACAGTTTTTAGTTGTGGATTAAAGACTTTATTGCTTTTTTATTTTTATGTTAAAATGAAGCAATACTAAACTCTATGGCTAATTTTTTTCCGGTTATCATAAAACAAAAAAGGGTTCTATCCTTAATCTTGTTGTTTTCTGTCTTAGTGGGAATTCTTCTGCCAAAAAGCGCGTCGGCTGATGATGATGTTAATTGTTCACCATATTTATTCGTAATACCTAGTCTTGGTTTAATATGTCTCGCCATAAAAAATTTAGCAAGCGGTCTTTTTGGGAAGATACCTCAATTTATAGCCGTAAAGATTTTAATAGGAATTGGCTATCTTTTATATTGGGTGGGCGCTATTTTCGGTAACATCTCTTCTCTGGTTTTTGATCAGATTGTCGATATTTTTATTAAAGATACCGCAGGCAAATGGGCAATAACCAATCAAAATAATTCACAAGTAGCAAAGGTTTTTATTGATGGTTGGAATATAACAAAAGGTTGGGCCAATATGATTATTGTCCTTGGATTTATCGGCGTTGCTCTGGCTTTCATTTTGAGTTTGGACAAGTATAAAAAACTGCTGGTCCCTTTGCTGATAACCGCCCTTTTAGTTAATTTTTCCATTGTCTTTGTCGGCTTAATGATTGACGCGTCCAATATTATAATGCTCTCCTTTCTGAGAGATAAGACAATAGGTTCTGAGCAGATGATAACTGAAATAGGGAATGCTTGGGCAAGGATTAATAAAAGCCCGGAAAATCTTCCAGATGCGGCTAAATTCGCCGCGATTGCTTGGTTTTTTATGGTAATGTATGTTAGCGTTGGAACAACTTTCCTTTTTTTGACAATTATATACGTAATCAGATTCGCAATGTTGGCAATTTTATTCATCCTGTCGCCGCTGGCTTTCGCCTTAAGAGTTCTTCCCATTGATGCCGCTAAAAAAGCTTGGTCTAATTGGTGGCAGCTTTTTTTAAAATGGTGCACTGCCGGACTAATAGCGACTTTTTTCTTAAGACTAGGAATGGATATATTTAATGAAGGTATTCGTGTTGTAAGAGGTCCATACAATGCAAGAATTGGATTAACAATACCAGTGCTAGCCATCTTTATAGTCACTATCACATTTTTGTTAATTGGTCTGCGGCTGGCAATGAAAGCCAGCGTTATCGCCAACTTAATTATGGGGGCGGTGGCGGCCATTGTCGGAGCCATCATCACCGGCGGATCTTCTCTGGCGCTAAAAGCCGGTTCAGGAGCATTAAAATTAGGCGGCATTACTGATAGAGCTAAGAACGTCAGAAATCGAATATCTGATGCGTTAAGTAGTGATAGAAACTTTTTAGGTAGGTCAGCCAACTGGCTAAGAGATAAAACACAGGGAGCGGGAGCATCGGCAACACTAAGACAGGAAAGAATGCAAGCAAGACTAAAAGAACCAACAGAAAGATTAAAGAACATAAGGGATAATAGTGAACTTGCGAGAGTAGCAACCTCTGGAAACACCCCGGCCGAAAGAGCCGCGGCCACCAATATATTAAAAGAAAGAGAGAGCCTTAATGAAATTGGCGGGAAACAGAGAGCACAGAAAATTGGAGAAAGCGACCAAGATTATGCAAAATATGTAAGTAACCATAAAAAGAGTGTGGCGGACAAAAGACGAAAAGCTATGGATAATGCCATAGCTCATGACAACAAGTTAAAGCCAAGTGATTTTGCGAAATCTGATTACCGTTTTGCAGACTTTGATGACAAGGCTGTTGAAAATACAGAAGAAGTGTTGAGGAGGCAATATAAAGCAAAAGTGCTGCCATTTACGCCAGAATCCATAAGAAAAGATACGGTATCACGAGTAAGATACCAGCGACTGAGAGACAATCTACCAAGTATGTCTCGTTCAGAACGCCAGAAGATTGAATTAGACGACTTAACGCCGGAATTGCTTACAGATAGAAACTTTACAGCAAGTATGGTTAGAGATTTCCAAACCGCGGATATTGATCATATAAATAAAATAAGAGATAATCTTATATTACAAGAAATAAAGTATCAGATTAAATCTACAAAAAATAATTCAGAGCGAAATAGGCTCAGAAATGTGTTAAAAGAAATTGATAACCTGCCTCATATTTAAAGGTAAATTTATGGATATTTTTAATATTAAAAAAAATTTACGAGTAATTTTTATCGATGAGGCAGAGGTGGTTTTTTCCGATATTTTAAAAAGTTTCGGACTCCAAGAAACTGACGAAGAATTTGATGAGTATATATTACACAATCAAGAGTCGAGAGAATCTATAGCGAGAGATGCTGTGGTTGTTATGGCTAAAAAGTTAATCCCTCAAGAAAAATTAATTGAAATTTTGCAAAAACATCTGCAAATCCCCAAAGAATCTGCTGGGGGAATAATAATAAATATTAAAAATAAGCTCCTGCCATTATTATTAGTGTTTCCAGATGAGAAATTTAATGATCCAATTTTTCGAGAAGAAATATCTAAAAAAATCTTTGGGGAAGAAGAACCAACAACAGAGATGCCACCACTACCAATAGTAAAAAAAGTTGAAATTAAAGATGTTGAAAAAAATGCTGTAGAACTTGAAAAGAAAAAAGAATCTAAAACAGCTGCTGAGACTATTGGAGAAAGTCTAAAAAATATGCAAGATAAATACAGGGAATCAACCGAATAGAATTAAAAATAACAGCATTATAAAAAGAGGGTTAGACGATTGTCTAACCCTATGTTTTTAAAGTTTTTGTGCGTCCCAATCTTTTTCATCCTCATCTTCATCTTCATCGTCTTTTTTATTGTCCTTTTTTTTCACTCTTGCCATGTCTCCCCCGCCGCGAAGGGCTGATCCAAAGATATCGGCTAATCCCTCTAACCCGGTTCCGCCTTGAATTATATACTGTTTAACCGCGCCGGCATCAAAACCCATTTGCCGCTCGATAAGATTAACTAGTTGAGGATATTTTTTGAGAGTATTTTCAGGATCTCCCTGAAATTCCTGATAGACTTTTTCCATCTTATCCCGCTTGAATTCCTTTTGTTGATCAGTTGTCTCCGGCAAGTTGTTAATTCCTCGTATATCAAAAATCATCTCCATTAGAGCTCTTGAGGCTCTGGTCATTTTAGCTTTAAAGCCCTCCATTTCAAACTTCGTCTTTTTTTCGAGGGCCGCGGCTTCTTCATACTCCTTAGGCATTGTTATGTCCCTGATTTGAATGCCATTCTCTTTTATCTCAATCCCCCACTCCTTAAAATCTTCTTTTATAAGGCTATTTTCTTTAACCCATCCCCACAAATCCTCGGCCGACTCTTTGGCTTTAAGAATTGTATCCAAGTCGCTTTGAGCAACCCAGTTCCTCAAAAGAGCGTTTAGTCGCGATATGGCATTCTCAAACCAATTTGGAGGAGATTTGAAGAGGGTTTTGTGGGGATTTTTAACCCTTAAAGTAACCAGGAAAAGAATGGTGAGAGGAATACGTTCGGGCGGAATGGTTTCGGCTTTTTCAACTTTGGTAGAATAAACATCCGGCTTGACAAAAATATAGTCAATTTCCTCCTCGTGGGGCCGGACCGTCTCTTTTCCTCCTTCTAAATGTATGTCCTGCCAGCGAAAGTTATATCGGTAAACCTTATCGACAAATCGGATGCCGACCAATCTAAAGCCTCCTATCTCCCAAGACTCTGGGAGCTGTGTTCCTATGTCATCTCTTTTAACAACATCCCAATCTTTATTTAACCCGTATCCTTCCCAGGTCATAATGATTTTCTTAAAGCCCTTAAACCTTACCACTGCTTTGGCCGTCCCTTCGTCCACAAAGGTAAACTTGAAGACAGCGAATATGAAGGAAACCAGAAAGATGGGAATTTCCAATACCTTTAAGAAAATAAATCCCGTCCCGTAAAACCAGTGCAAGAGGATTAAAATAATGAGCCCAAGCCAGACAACAAAGTCCCATTCTCCTGCTTTTTTAATTTCTTTCAAATCCTTTCCTTCTTCTGCTTTCATTGGCTTGCTCCTTTTAGTTGTCAAGGGACAATTCAGCCAACTTAAACTGTTCAAGTTGACCATTCGTTTTTTTATCATAATAAAATATATCTGTCAATGTTTTGGACGACGGGCGCAGACATATCGCGCTTTTTAAGCAGAAGTTATTATAGTAAGCGGTGTTAAAAAACCTTATTTCCTAAAAATAATGAAGCCGCTCAATACGCCAATCGAGTGGCGTATTGAGGTGTATTTATGGGATGACTGTTTATAATGACGGCTGATTTATTGTTTGCCTTTCCTGTTATATGGTATAATAAATTAAGCTTGAAGTTTTTAACTTCAAGCTTATGAATGTAGAATCTTGTATTTAGTATCTTGAATAAAATAAGGAATTATGAATAATGACGAAAATAAAATTAAGAAATTTACAGATCTTTATGCTTGGCAAGAAGGGTATAGGTTGGTATTAATGGTATATAAGAATACTGAACAGTTCCCGGAAAAAGAAAGATATAGCATAGTAGACCAAATGAGAAGAGCCGCAGTTTCTCTAACTTCTAATATAGCAGAGGGTTTTTCTAGAAGATCATCAAAAGAGAAAAACAGATTTTATTGTATGGCTCAAGCATCATTAGTAGAATTACAAAATCAATTTATCATATTTAGAGATGTTGGTTATTTAACAGATAATGAATTTAAGGTAATTTCTGACCAATCGGTTACAACTAATAAGATTCTAAGTGGCCTTTTAAAAGCTACAAAAGACAAAAGGTTCGAATCTTAATTCTGCATTCAAAATTCAATTCTATATACTAAATACAGAATTCAAGGTTCTTAATTATAATATGGCCCATTACTCCGTCCCCCAATTTATTGAAGAAGAAAGCCGAATTGTCTTTTTCTTGACCTTCCGGCAGTTTTTCATCCTTTTGGGAGGAGGGATTGTTTGTTTTGCGCTGTTTATAACCTTGCCGCCGGCCCTGTTTGTAATCAGCTCAATGGTTATAGTTTTATTAGCCATCGCGATAGCTTTTTTGAAAATCAACAATCAACCAGTTATAAAAGCCTTGCTCAGTTATTTCGGATTTATAACAGGGCCAAAAAATTATATTTGGAAAAAAGAAGATCCTAATTCAAATCTCAAATCTCAAAATGCAAAATGATAATGTAAAATTCAAATCTGAATTTTATAAAAGGCTAATTAACTTTTCTTTGGAAATAATAAAATTATGCATTGAAATTAGAAAGGATAGAAATTTATGGCCCATCGCTGATCAATTAATGCGATCGGCAACTTCTGTCGGAGCAAATGTGACTGAGGCCAAAGCATCAAGCTCAAAGTTGGACTATTTGAAATTTTTTCAATACGCCCTCAAAAGTGCGAATGAAACAGAGTATTGGCTAATTTTAATGAAAGAATCTTGTTATCATCTAAGAGGAGCAACAGACAAACTTTTAAAAGAATGTAAGGAAATAGCAAATATTATAGGAGCTGGTGTTATAACTATGAAAGGAAAAAGATAATTTTGCATTTTAAACTATCATTTTTAATTTTGAGATTTGCATTTTAAATTAACGCTATGGAACCATCAACCCAAGCATTTTTAAAAGTAAAAGACATCCGAGACGGCGTTCTTATTTTAGAAAATAACGACATCCGGGGAGTCTTAATGGTTCCTTCGGTGAACTTTGCTTTAAAATCAACTGAGGCCCAAGAGGCGATTATTTACGGCTTCCAGAATTTCTTGAACTCTCTGGATTTTTTCTGCCAAATTATCATCCAGTCAAGAAATATCAATATTACCCCTTATTTAGAAAACATCAGAACTTTTGAAGAAAGACAAACCAATGAACTGCTCAAAGCCCAGACTTCTTCATATATTGAATTTATAAAAGAGCTTGTGAAGGAGGAAAAAATTATGACAAAAAATTTCTACCTTATTATCCCCTACTCCACAATAGAGGGACTTGGAGTAAAAACGGCCATAAAGCAATCATTTTTCTTAAAATTATTCAGCCGGGGAAAGGACTTAAAGAGACAAATAAACGATGAAGATTTTGAAAAATTAAGGAACCAGCTCTGGCACAGAATGGAGTTTTTAGCCTTGGGTTTAAAACGATGCGGCTTGGACGCGATCCCTATGACAACTTCTGAACTAATTGAATTGCTTTGGGCAATACATCATCCTTCAGAGGCCGAGGTTGGATATTCGCCGGAGATAGCGCCGGAACTGTTGGAATAAATGGCTAAAATAGTCTATTTTAGCCATTTATTCCCAATAGAAAGACTTTTTATGCTTAAAGATTTAATTCTAATATTTGATTTTTGATTCCAATACAAATGGTTTTTTCTTTTTTTAAAAAGGGGGAGGAGGAAATTGAAACGCCCAAAGAAGCCGATTTTGACATAAAAGACATTATTGCTCCTCCTTATATCGGAATAACTCAAAACTACATAAAACTTGAGGAGAGGATCGCCAAGTCTTTTTTTATTTTTTCTTATCCGAGATATTTGGACACCGGCTGGCTCTCTCCGGTGATTAATTTAAACTCACCGATGGATATATCGTTTTTCATCTATCCGGTCAGCAACGAACTGATTTTAAAAAAATTAAGGAAAAAAGTTACCCAGATGTCTTCGGAGCTGATGGAAAGACAAGAGAAAGGACTTATCCGTGATCCGGCTTTAGAGGCTGGCTATAAAGACATTGAAACACTGAGAGATAAGATAGTTACTGCCCAGGAAAAAATGTTCCGGTTAGGAATTTATATCACCGTTTATGAAGATACTGAGGAAAAAATAAAAGAAACAGAAAGCGCCATGAGATCTATTTTTGAATCCCGTCTAATCTACATAAAACCGGCTTTATTCAAGCAGAGCGAGGGTTTTGTCTCAACAAGCCCCTATGGATTGGATTTGCTTTCAATCAACATACCAATAAACACCGAGCCCCTTTCCACCGCCTTCCCATTCATCTCTTTTGACCTAAGCTCCAACGCAGGAATTCTCTACGGCATCAACGGCCATAATAACTCCTTGGTTTTGTTTGACCGATTCACTTTGGAAAACTTCAATATGGTTGTCTTCGCCAAATCCGGGTCCGGCAAGTCATACGCGGTAAAACTGGAAATTTTAAGATATCTAATGATGGGGATTGATGTTATTGTTGTTGATCCGGAGAATGAATATGAATTCTTGGCTGACGGCGTCGGCGGCAATTTCTTTAAAATATCCTTAACTTCAAAGCACCACTTAAATCCTTTTGATTTGCCCTTGCCCGGTCCCGATGACAACCCGGAAGACATTTTAAGGTCTAACGTTATCAATTTGGTGGGCCTTTTGCGGATAATGTTGGGGGGGTTGACCACTGAAGAAGACAGTATTTTAGACCAAGCCATCACAGAAACTTACGCCATCAGAGACATCACTCCCCAATCCGACCCATCCAGTTGGCAGGAAAAAATACCCATCCTGTCTGATTTGGCCGAGATTTTAGAAAATATGGCCGGAGCCGAGTCTTTAACCCGACGGCTTAAAAAATTCACCAAAGGAACTTTTTCTGGATTTTTTAACCAGAAATCAAACATTGCCATTGATAAAAATTTCATTGTTTTTGGCATAAAGGACATGCAGGAATCTTTAAAGCCGGTGGCCCTGTTTATGGTTATGAGATACGTCTGGAATATTATCAGAACAAAAATAAAAAAGAGGATACTGGTAGTTGATGAGGCTTGGCTTTTAATGCAATCGGAGGACGGCGCTTCTTTTTTATTCGGGGTGGTAAAAAGGGGAAGAAAATACTGGCTAGGGGTCACAACCATAACCCAAGATGTAGAAGATTTTATGAAATCGGGTTACGGCAAACCCATTCTTACCAACTCTTCTCTCCAGCTTCTTTTAAAACAATCGCCGGCCGCTATGGATGTCATGCAAAAGATATTTGATCTAACCGGACAGGAAAAAATGCTCCTCTTGGAGGCGGCAGTGGGAGAAGGTTTGTTTTTTGCCGGGAGGAAACACGTTTACATAAGCATAAAAGCCAGTTATACAGAAGACCAGATTATAACAACTAATCCCGGCGAGGTTGAAAAAATTAAAGAGGCAAGAAGAAAATTAAAAAATGAACAGTAATTTATTTAAGATTTAGTGTTATGATAAAGACGATGGCGAACCGATTAATTAATAAATTAAATATGCGGCCCCATAAATCCTTATTATTTATAACAACTATTCTCCTTTTTGCCGCCAGCCATAATGTTTTGGCTTTAGAGATAGAATATCCTGAAATATTTGGCGTAAAATTCGTTGAGGGATTGGGATTGCAGAATTATATTTTATATATTTTCCTCTTTATTATAGTTTCAGCGGGAGGAATTGGTGTTTTATCTGTCGCCATCGGAGGACTCCAAATATTATTAAATTTTGGCAGACCGGAAGCGGTAAGCGCGGCCAGAAAAAGGATTTTTGACGCTATTTTGGGAATAGTCCTTTTAATGTCCTCAGTTATTACTCTAAGAACCATTAACCCAGAACTTATCAAACCAGCCAAGTCGGTATTTTTGGGGCTTGCCCCCGGGGTTTATATATCAATGCCGGTGCCAGTCGATGAAGACCACCCGGCAGGAGTTGACTATAGAAGAGCGCCGGGGGAAATTGCCGATACCAGCTCTTTTGGAATAGGGGCAAAGCTTGTCTACCGTTGCGATCCGCCCGGCCCAACTCTTTTGGTGTCACAGTTTACTTACCCGAATTTTCTCCGGGGGCCGCACGACCAGGAAAAAAGTTTAGAATGTAACGGCCTATCGGATGTTGCGTTTATTGGGGGCTCGCTAAAAAGGCAATACAAAGACACCGGCGTTTATTTTTACCCAAATACTCAATGCATGGGCGTTAGTACTTGTGAGTCCGCCTCCACTTGCGCTAAAAAAACAGATGGAAGCATCCCCTTTTTTGACGATTTAAGAGCCGACCAAACAGTCCGTTCGTTTAGAATTGTCAGCGGCTTGAGAGATGATGAAAAATATGGGGTTATTTTATCTTGGGGCTCTGATTCCACAGAGTGCACAGTACCATTTATTAATATATCGGACAGACCAACTTGTTTTAATGTCCCAGTGGCTTCTGATGGCCTTGATTTTAACCCCTCTTACGCCTACATTATCTATCCCAATCCGTTTTATGAAACATCTGGAAGAGGAGTAGCTTTACAGAGTAAGAATTTAGAGGTGGATTTATCAGAGGATGATATAGGATTTTGGATTTGGCACGAGGGCAACCCCGACGAAGTGTTATTGAAAAGCGGATATATATACACTAGGGCAACAAAAAGTGAGATAGAAAGATCTCGCGAGTGTCAACCGAACGATCCAAATGCTCCTTGTTTAAAAAATGTAATACCACTAGGATCTTATTATCTTGTCCTATACGCTCAATCTGATCTTCCTGACCCGCAAGGCAATTACAATAGGATTTGCAAGCTTTTTAGGGGAGGTATAAACGAGTTAAAGGCAAGTAATGCCGATCTTTTGCCTGATGATTATAGTTTACATAGAATGGATATTATCCCGGCCTCGTTGGAGTAAATATTTATTCAGCCGGGTTAATAACTATGCGTCGGTTATCGCCGCTGCCTTGGCCCTCTGCGATAACATCCTGTCTTTGAGTTAGTTCCATATAAATAATACGTCTTTCGTAGGCTGACATTGGAAATAAAATTTTCTTTTTTTTAGTTAAAGACACTTCCTTAGCCGCTTCTCTGGCTAAATTTTTCAAATAATTAATTTTTTTCTTCTTGTAGTTGTTGATATCCACCCTAAAATAAACCGTTTTTTTTAACTTTTTATTTATAATTGCCCTTAAGAGATGTTGAAGATTTATTAAAGTTTGACCGTTCCGGCCAATTAGCGTCTGGGGTTCTTTAAGGGTTATATTTAAATCGATAACATTAACTTTGTCTTTTTGGAATTCTTTATTTTTTTCTTCTGCGGCAAGTAGACCATCCAGACTAGCTGGAGACAATTCGTCTGGGGACTGCAATTCTATTTTAAAATCTCTTATGGCCATCTTCTCCAATAACAAATCAATAACATTTTTAATCTCTTTAATACCACTTTCCTCTATCATATTAAAGGTTAACAAGGCGGTCTTTTTTCATTACAAAATATTGTTGTATTATTGAAAAAAACCCGCTGGTTATCCAGTATAAAGACAAAGCTGAAGGCAGGCTGTAAAGAACTGCTATTGTTATGATGGGGAAAAAATAAATCATTTGTTTTTGTATCAAAAGGTTTATACTTTTATCTTTTTTTTCTTTATTCCCCAGTTTGGGCATTGACATTTTGGTTTGAAAAAACTGGAGAACGCCGGCTAAAACGGCAAATAATAAATTATGAGGGTTGGCCAGATTGGTAATATTTAAAAAAACAGAGTTAATATGACCCGGGTTTGAAACAAAGACGTATAAATTACTCAACTCTTCTGGTTTTAGGCCAAGCCAAAAAACTCTGTATAGAGCGATTAATATAGGAAACTGGGCAATAACCAAGAACAAACTGCTAAAGGGATTAATTTTCTCCCTCCGGTAAAGACTTAAAAGTTCTTGGGTTTGTTTTTCTTTATTATTTTTGTATTTTTTTTGTACTTCTTGTAATTGAGGTTGTAATTTTTGAAGAGCCCTTTGTGAATTAAAAGCCTTAACTGAAACAGGATAAAGAATAAATCTTATAATAACCGTGAGACAAATAATTGCTAAACCAAAATCAGAAATCGGCAGATAATTATAAATTAAAATTAAAGAGTTAAAAAGTGGACGATATAGGAAGATATCAAAGATATTTATTAAAAAACTAAACATTGTTTATTGGACCGTTTTGTTATTTTTAAAGGAGGATTTGTTTGTATTTATAAAAATTTTATTAATCGTTTCTTCTATCTCAAAAAAACTCTTTTCTTTTATTTTAGGCAAGGCGATAATTACGACATCTTGGGGACTTTTAATTTTTTTAAAATTATCAAAAACCGCTTTTCTTAAAAGTCTTTTAACTTTATTTCTTTCAACCGACCGACGAGAAATTTTTTTATTGACAATAAAACCAAAACGGCTTTTTCCTAAACGGTTTTTTAATGTTTTTAATATTAAAAAGTCGTTTCTTATAACCGCTCCTTTTTGAAAAACTTTTTGGAATTCTTTTTTTTTGGTTAACCTATGTGTTTTGGGCAACATATTATACAGTCAACCTTTTTCTCCCCTTTCTTATTTTTGCCCGAATAATTTTCCATCCTGCCTTGGTTTTTTTGCGTCTTAAAAAACCGTGTGTTCTTTTTCTTTTTCTTTTCTTGGGTTGGTAGGTAATACTCATATTTTTATATAATTTAAGGATAGTTGTTTTTGTGTTTTGTTTTGGTATAATATCACTCAGTATAAAATAAAAAAGGAGTGGGGTCAAATCCTTTGGGTTATTATTGTGGTATGGGGTTATTTTTTTATTATGCGTCTAAATTAAAATTTAAAACACAACTTATCCACATTTTAATAACATATATGTGAATTTTATTTTAATTTGACAAGTTAATATTTTAACAATAAATAATAAGCAATATAATAAATAATTATAATAATTAATAATTGGACTTTTTAAAATCACTAACCAACAGAGTTATAGGGTGAAAATGTGTTCTCAAGACGGGTTTAATTTATAATATTTTTAATTTATATTATTTTTTATTAACTATGAATAATGTAACTATGAATAATGAGGGACTTTGGCAATCGGTTTTAGCCCAAATGCAGCTTTGTATTTCTAGGGCAAATTTTGCTACCTGGTTCCAAAACACCGAGATTGTTTCAAGAGATGGCGGGAAGATGATAATTTCGGTGCCGAATGCTTTTTCTAAAGAATGGCTAAGTAATAAATATTATAAAATAATACTTAAGACGATACATGATAGAGACAACACTGTTAAAGAGTTGGAATTTATTATCAACCCGCAATCGTTGAAAAATCTTTTAATAAGACAGGTAATAGAAGAAGAAAAAATAAACAACGAGCAGTTAAGGTTTGATGAATTTAAAATTAATAAAGAAACTAACCTTAACCCCCGTTATGTTTTTGAAAACTTTGTTGTTGGATCATTTAATGAATTGGCCCATGCGGCTGGTTTAGCGGTTGTGGAAAACCCTGGTTTTGCCTATAATCCCTTTTTTATTTACGGCGGCGTTGGATTGGGTAAAACCCATTTAATACAGGCTGTCGGAAATAAAATAATCAACAACTTTAAAAAAAAGAGGGTAAAATACATCTCTTCTGAAAAATTCGTTTCTAATATTATTTCTGCAATTAGATCTAAAAGTATGGAGTCTTTTAAAGATAGTCTTTCCCCGATTGACGTTTTAATTGTAGACGATGTCCAGTTTTTTGCCGGAAAAAACAAATCTCAAGAAGAATTTTTCCATATTTTTAATTCTTTATATGAAAAAAATAAACAAATTATTCTTTCTTCGGACAGACCCCCTAACGCTATACCAGAATTAGAGGAAAGATTAAGATCAAGGTTTGAGGGAGGAATGATTGCTGATATTAATTTACCTGATTATGAAACAAGATTGGTTATTCTTAAAATAAAACTTCAGGAAAAAAATTTAAAGTTACCGGGGGATATTTTAGAGTATATTGCTTCAAATATTAAGAAAAATATCAGGGAGTTAGAAGGAGCTTTAAAT
>Ga0213870_1000479_pt1 | contig 18566 bp, 13 predicted proteins | sample WICALVC2017_Meta_FD_160119 | JGI IMG/M metagenome (GOLD analysis project Ga0213870, IMG submission 160119) | Freshwater microbial communities from subterranean cave lake in Wind Cave National Park, South Dakota, United States - WICALVC2017 | ecosystem: Environmental > Aquatic > Deep subsurface >... | reverse complement strand
GAATATATCCCGTCAGCTTCCTATGAGCTCTTGGACTTTGCGGACTTTAACCGTAGCCACCTTTGCGATACTTCTCTCGGTTGCGTCTACCCTTGCCCTTCCGTTGTCCGCATCCTCCCGTGCTCCCATCCCCGCTTCGACCAAAGAAGTTCATCAAGTAAGCGAACTTCCCCCAGCGGCGCAGCTAAGCGCTGCCACGAATTTCGCACATGGAGTCGCCTCTCCAATCGGGGAAGTCAACGTCACGAGTCTCCCCCCATCTAGCAATTCAGGTGGGTACTCCACCCGTCGCCTCCGAGTTCCAGATCCTTCAGCATATGTAATGGCTAAGAAGCAATCGAATCAGTGGGCGCTAGGCGGATCAGGTAGCTCCCTTGTTGGGGCTCAGCCGCCAAATGCCGTAAACTCCCTCGTCTCGTCGATAGGGTCTGGGTTCGACGGGCTTCAATATGATGGTCATGTTCCGCCTGATGTTCAAGTTGCAGCTGGACCAAACCACATCATGGAGATGGTAAATGTAGAGGGTGAGATATGGACAAAACAGGGAGTCCCCGTCAATATCTTCAGCCTTAGCTCCTTCTTCAATACCGGTTCTGATTTCATCGGCGATCCTAAAGTCTTGTATGATCTGATTAGTGGGAGATGGTTCGCCTCCTTGCTTCGCGCCAACACTAGCAGTGTTGTAATAGCCGTCTCTGGCACGAATGATCCGACCGGAACGTGGTTTCTCTACAACTTTGCAGCAGCATCTGGAGACTGTCCGGACCAACCCATCATCGGGGTGAGCGACGACATCTTCGTTATCTCGGTGAACGATTTCGTTTCACCCTGCGTGCCAGGAATGGGTATCTTTGAAGGTGCTCAGTATTGGATTTTGAACAAAAGCGAGATGATTGCAGGTGCTTCGGTACACTTCAAGATGTTTGGACCCGATAGAAGCCTATTCTCCGTACATCCCGTGAACTCACTCAGCTCGACGTCGACGCAATTCATGGTAAGCGTTGGTTCTTCTGACGCAAATTTCCTTCAGCTTTTCTACGTCAGTGGTGTTCCACCTAATCCCGTAATAACCAATTGGCTCAATCTGCCTATCTCAACGACTAGAGCCCCACCCAATGCGACTCAACAAGGAACGACATCGTTGATTGATACCGGAGATGCACGAGTCCAAGATGCCGCTTGGTACAAAGGGAAACTTTGGGTTTCTTTCAATGACGCATGTATCCCCTCTGGGGAGCCACAACTTCGCTCCTGCCTGCGCCTTGTGAAGGTTGATACATCTGTTCCTCTCATTTTGCAGGATTTCGATGTTAGTGCATCGGGAAAGTTCTACTTTTACCCAGCTCTAAGCATAGATTCGCAAGGAAATGTTGTTTTCGTTTTTGGATACTCCTCTTCGGCTGACTATCCCAGCATTGCGGTGAGCGCACAGGCGATAAGCGATCCAGCGGAGACTTGGGAACAACCTAAAACCCTAAAGTCAGGGTTGGGACCCGAAACAAGCTACTGCCCTGGCACAGCAGCTTGTCGCTATGGCGACTACTTTGGCGCAAGTCTTGATCCAACAGATCCATCGGTGATTTGGGTAGCAGGAGAATATGGAAGCGCCATAAGTAGGTGGGCAACGTTCATCGGAAGTGTCAGAGTTTTCGTAACGGCAGTACCACTAACTCTGAGCTATTCTGTGGCAGGAGGGGGATCAGGATATGCTGCGCCTACGGTGTCATACACCTCAGGCGGAGCACCTAGCACGGCAACGGTGAGAAGCTCCCCTACTACATACTACCTTGACGTAGGTAGCCGCTGGGGCGTAACGAATCCATTAGCTAGCACATTGTCTAACGAAAGGTGGCAGACAAATCAACTGACAAATGGAACCGCCAATTCGTCGCAGATAATTAATTTCGTCTACTATCATCAATTCAATTTCAACTTCAATTACGAAATCCGAGGGAAGGGAACAGGATACTCTCTTCCTGTTGTGACACCTATCGCGTTCGGTGTCTCAAATTTCGCACCCGCTAATGCCTCCGCCTGGATTGATTCCGGAGGAGTCTGGTCCATTACGAACCCACTGCAAGGGTCGTCATCGAACGAACGGTGGGAGTCTGACGCCGTTACAAGTGGAACGGCAAGCAATCCCGAGGAGCACATTGTTGTTTATCATCACCAATATGCGATTGCTCTGGGCTATTCCATAGAAGGGGGCGGCACGCCTGGTGCACCGATGCTACGCGGAACCCAATTCAGTAAGTCATACATTATTGTCATGACAACTAATCCAATCGCCTACTGGCTCGATGAAGGATCGATGTGGAGCGTAGCCAACTCACTTGGGGGAGCATCTCCTCGGGAGAGATGGCAGACGAATCAAGTTGTAACAGGGATTATCTCTACGTCGTCTACCGGGGTCTTCACCTACAGGCATCAGTATCAATTGCTGGTGGAGTCGTCTCCATCCGAGGGCGGGTCAGTATCTCCCTCAAGTGATTGGTACGATGCTGGTTCTGCTGTGAATATATCCGCCTCCACTAATTCTGGCTGGAATTTTCAAGGCTGGAACGGCTCCGGGGCCGGCTCATATTCTGGCACGGACTCCTCCGTGTTGGTAACAGTTGAAAGTCCCATTGCGGAGAACGCCAACTTCTACGCCGGTCTCACGATAAGCGCAACTAATGGAGGACTGGTGTCCTATACGTATGGTTCAGCTTCTGGCACAATCCCCGAAGGCGAATCAAGGAGTATTTTCGTTCCACCTGGGACCAATGTATCGCTAACAGCTCTTCCATCATCATTCCTTTACGCATTTACCGCGTGGGGCGGGGCGATCTCGACAAACGTTGACAAGATCTCCGTTACTGTTACTTCACCACTATCGATGCATGCAAATTATTCTTACAACTATTTCAGTATCGGGCTCATTATCGTTGCAGTATTGGGCTTGGTAGTCACAGTCACCTTCGCTGCTAGGAGGAGGCAAAAAGGATGAAAATTAGCAGGCCTTGGAGCAATCAACGCCAACCTATCGTTTTTCGGTATGAATTTGAGACGCTTAACACATACCTGTTAGGCGCGCGTCTGACTCTAATGTCTAATCCTTGAGGAAAGTTTCCTTGCGGCCTCCTCTGGCGTAACTTGATTGATGTACACCCTAGCTCCCCTCTCCAATCCAGCCCACTTCGTAACATGTGGATAGACTTCGATGTGCCAATGCAGCTTTCCCTCAGTATGATTCCTTGGTGATATGTGGAATACTAGATTGAAGTCGGGATTATGGAGCACTCGCGCCAGAGCTGAGAGAGTAGATCTTATCACCTCGCTGACATTGGCCAGCTGTTTCGATGTCGTCTCCAGTATCGTAGTCTGATGAACTATAGGAGCGATCCAAAATTCATACGCATGAGTAGAAGCCCATGGTGTGAATGCTGCGAACTGCTCGCCCTTTAGCACGAGCCTTGGTCCGTTCAATTCCTTTTCCAGCACGGTACAAAGTTTGCAAGTGTTTGAAGCTAAGCCATCCATACCCTTCAGCTCCTCCTGTATAAGGGGAGGCGTGGCTGAGAGAGTAAGCAACTGCAGATGAGGATGAGACAGGGACGCTCCTGCTTGTTCCCCCTGATTGATGAAGCCGTAAACATATTGCACCCCTTCCCTATGGAGCAGGCGCTTTGTCAGTTCTTGAAATGCCGTCAGGGCGCGGTGCCATTGTCTGACTGGAAGCTGATGAAAGCTGAGTTTGTGGTTTGGCGTAGCGACGATCACGTATTGGAACCCGTATGCAGGTTCCGCGTCAAAGTCGGGTTTGGGTAAGGGCACCTTTGAGGGCGATACTGCAGGAAACTTGTTGGCGAAGGCCCTTACAGTCCAATTCTTCACCGGCTCCACCTGGTCAACCATGACAGCTATCGCGTCTTTCCTCTCAACTAGCACTAGTTCCGCCGGAGGAGTTAGTGATTCACGACCGGGGCAAAATGCGCATTTGCTCTTCCCTTTAGCCACGAACTCAGCCGGCCTCTTAGCTCTAGCCTCGGAATTTATCACCAGGCGGTTGGTAAAGTAGTCCTTCCTAATTTCTCCCAAGATTGTCACCCAGATGTAAGGAGTTTGATTTTCTCCCGGACTTTCTGCCTGCCCAATTCGGTTAGTTCTTGTAGTCTGGGGGTGGTTGAGGCCTCTGCAATCATTTTCACCTGCGGAAGGGTATTCGAGCCTCTAATGAGCAGCCAACCGTCGGGATAGATCGCCTTTACCCCATCGATCGTGATAATCTCCGACGTCTCGCTGCGCAGGTCTCTAATTAACTCGTCTATGACCCTAAATTTTACTTCGTCTGGACAGTCGAAGTTTATCACCGGTGTCTTAGGATATTTTGGCAATTCATCAACCAGCTCAGAAAGCTTCCTGCCTGAATTGGAGATGACTTCAGCTATCTTCAAGGCGCCAAAGAGGGCGTCATCTAGACCGTAGACGTCAGAAAAGTAGAGGTGACTGCTGACCTCTCCGCCAAGTATCGCTCCTTCTGTGATCATTCTACTCATGACGTAAGCGCGACCAACCCTGTTGAGAAGGGGAGTACCACCAGCTTCCTGAACGACTTTTGGAACGGCTGAGGAGCATGCCACATCATAGATCACCTTCCCCCCAGGATTCAATTTGAGGTAATATTTTGCGAGGATAGCAAGAGTCGTATCTCCAGGGAGGATTCTCCCCCTATCATCTACAAAGATCGCTCGGTCTGCATCCCCGTCGAAACCTACGCCAAAATCTGCCTTGGTACTTCTGACTAGTTCGGCCGTTGCTATCAAGTTCTCCTCGTTTGGCTCTGGGGGGTGATTTGGGAACCTACCGTCGGGGACTTCATTTATCGAGAAGGTCGAGCAAGATATTCTTTGGAACGCCCTTGGCGCCGTTAAGGTAGCAGTTCCATTTCCCAAGTCCATTGCAACCTTCATGCTGGCTCGCACCTTGACTTTGCTGGTGATGAAGTCGATGTAGTCCTTGATTTTCCCGGTCTGTGCTTCTAAGGTGCCCTGGGAGGTTTCGCCAAGTGTCCCATTGAGCGTCATCCTCTTGATTTCCTCCATCCCCGTACCTTCGGCGATAGGATGCGCTTTCTCCCTGCAGAGCTTGAAGCCGTTCCATTCAGCTGGGTTATGGCTTGCCGTGACCATTATTCCGCCATCAGCATTTTGTTGGACGATGGAGATGTACAGGATAGGTGTAGAGATGACTCCTAGGTCTCCTACCTTACATCCGACTTTTAGAAGACCTTTGGCGATCGATCTGGATAGAACTTCCCCACTGAGTCTCACATCCCTACCCAGTAGGATCTTCTTACCCGAGGCTTGCAAGTAGGTTGCATAGGCTTGACCTATCCTCTCTGCCAGCTCTGGGATGAGGTCTTTTCCGTAGATCCCCCGTATATCGTAGGCTCGAAAGATATGATCCGAAATGCGCAAAATTCCTGACTTTACTCACCGAGCTGATAGGTTCCGTTTTAGCCTTGCCCTAAGGAGTAGCTCGAAGGTAACCATCCTCATATCTCTTGAGAGGCTTCTCTTGACCACGGAATACGGTTACGCAAATAAGTGGCCTTGGTAACAATCGGGCCGGAAGGTAATCCAGGGCACCCCATGACCGATATCATCATAGTTTTCGAGGTTCATCAGCCCTTCAGGCTCAGAAGGGACTTCTTCTGGGAGCACAAGTTCTTCCGGAAAACTGAGCCTGGCAGGCTATTCGATTATTACTTTGACAAAGCTGCTGACAAGGAAATCTTTAATCGAATTAGCAAGAAGTGCTATCTTCCGGCAAATTCCATAATCCTTAGGACCATTGACGAGTTCGGGAGAGGAGGCAAGCCGTTCAAGGTCTCCTTCAGCATCTCCGGTGTTTTTGTGGAGCAGTCCGAGCTCTTCAACAGAGACGTGCTTGATTCGTTTAGGCAGTTAGCACAGACTGGCAAGGTCGAGTTTCTGGAGCAGACCTACTTCCATTCTCTAGCCGGAATATACACTGACAGAACGGAATTTGCTGAGCAAATCAGACTCCATAAGGAGTTGATGCATAGCACCCTTGGGCTCGAACCAAAGGTCTTCGAAAATACGGAGCTGCTCTATAATAATGCCGTCGCGAAATTCGTCGAAAAGCTCGGATACAGCGGCATCTACACCGAAGGCACTGAACGCATTCTGGACTCAAGATCGCCAAACTTGGTCTACAAGGCCAAGGGCTGCGACCGGTTGAGAATTCTTCTTCGAAACTACAAGCTAACTGACGATATAGGCTTCAGGTTTTCAGCAAGATCGTGGTCTGAATGGCCTCTCACGGCTGACAAGTTTGCATCCTGGCTCGCCGCTACGCCAGGAGATTCGATAACCATCTTCCCAGACTACGAGACGTTTGGAGAGCATTATTGGCCAGAGAGCGGAATCCATCAGTTCTTGGAGCATCTTCCAGGAGAAATTCTCAGACACGACAATCTTGAGACGTCTACGCCTTCCGATGTCCTCTTCAAGCACTCGCCTGTTGGTGAGATAGATGTGCCCGAACCAGGCGTAACGATTTCGTGGGCAGACATGCAGAGGGATACGAGCGGATGGTTAGGTAATTCGATGCAGTGGGCCTGTTACAACCTGGTCCTGGGGCTAGAACCCATTGTGAAGGAGAGCGACGATTCTGAACTTCTGAAAATGTGGAGATACTTCCAAGTCAGTGACCATCTTTACTACATGTATGCTGCTGGAGGAGGACCTGGTACGGTGCACACCTACTTCAGCCCCCATCAGACTCCAGTAGACGCCTTTGTAACTTTTCATACGGCCCTTCTCGACTTCGAAGCTAAGGTCAGGCAGCACAATCGAGCGGCTAATGAGCCTTTCCGCTTTCACACGGCATCGGGCGATCAATATTACACCGGAGTTTCGGCTTGGAGCCTGAGAGGGCTTGCCAAAGCGATATCCAACGTCACAAGCGAATCGGTCGAGTATCATAACTCGAGACGCGACTTCGAGCGATGGGCGAGGTTCAGCTTGATGGATGCAGCTCTTGCTCTACAATTTGCAAAGATTGCCGCTTCTGGGATGGTCGGCAATGAATTGAGGAGAGCGCTTCTGAAAGTAGTTGAATCAGGGGTGCCTAAGAGCGCAGAAGGTCGGAAAGCATGACGCCATTTTTAATAGAATCGCGAAACGGGGACCCCTAAGATGACTGAAGAAGGATCTCCGGAGTCCGAACGGCTGCTTCTTGCTATGCATAACTATGGCGTGGTACATGAAAGGGCGAGCAAGACAATCCAGGAACTTGTTCAACTCACAAAAATTTCGGTCGAACAGCTCGCTGGGGTCCTGAGAGAGTATGAAGAAAGCGGCTATGTCAAGAGCTTTACAGATTCTGACGGTTTGAGGAGATACTATTTGACTGGAATGGGCATGATCAGGGTCAGCTCAGCATTTACCTAGCTCGGTCGACTCGAAATTGCGGGTGCTAATTCTTACTTGGGAATATCCGCCAAGAATAGTGGGCAAAATAGCGGAAGCGGTTTCAACTCTGGCCTCAGCTCTGGTGAAGGCTGGCGTCCTCGTCGACATCGTTACCTTTCATGAGAACTTGAGAGGGGTCGAGACGGCCGGAAACGGCATCAGAATATTGAGGGTTTCAAACCCGGTGAGTCCACACATAAACATACTGACCTGGGCACTCAACACTTGTTCTGAATTTCAGCGAGCGATCGGAGACTCAATGTATTCATCTCCTACCATAGACCTGATTGATGTCCATGAGTGGCACGGCGTGCCTGCAGCCGTAGCAGGTAAGAAAGCCTACGGCCTTCCTATGGTGTACACTGTCTATAGTTTGGAGGATCATCGCTCACTTAACCCTGAGGACCCGCTCAGCTTGGGGATCAAGAGTATCGAGTGGCTAGGTGCCTACGAGGCTGGAGCCGTAATCGCGCGATCTGAACAAGTGATGTCCGACTTGACTGCAATACATCGTGTACCAGCCACAAAGATTCGCCTGATCGAGGGTGAAGATACGACTGCGATGCAAGAAACTCTCGCAGTATACCGCGAGGTGAGTCGAAACGGATAACATTGGAGTGATGATGCTAAGTTGGGAATTCCCTCCGAGGGTGATAGGCGGAATAGCTCCGCACGTTCATGAGCTTTCGCAAGCTCTTTCCGAATTGAACGTTGATGTTTTCATAGTTACGTGTGATTTCCCAGGGGCGAAGGAGTACGAGAGGATAAACGGGGTCGAGGTCTATCGGATCGATTCCTACAAGTTCCCAAGTCCCGACTTCGCGACATGGGCTTCCATGATGAACGTTAACCTCGAGGCAAAAGCGGCGGAAATACTCAGAAAGGAGAGGAAAAGGATCCATTTGTTGCATGCTCATGATTGGCTGGTTGCGAATGCCTCCGTTTCACTGAAGCATCTGCTTAGAATTCCGCTCGTGGCCACTATTCATTCAACCGAATACGGAAGGAGGAATGGCCTTCAGACCGATTACCAGAGAATGATTCACTCCTTTGAAGGATGGCTGACGCATGAGGGCTGGCGCGTAATATGCTGCAGCAACTATATGGCTTCACACATCAATTATGTCCTCGGAACTCCCCTTGCAAATGTAATCGTCATACCAAACGGCATAGACAAATCCAAGTTTGAAAGAGAGTTGGACTTATCGACACTGAGAGGGCGTTTCGCTACTTCAGACGAAAAGCTTGTTCTCTTTGTTGGAAGGCTCGTATACGAAAAGGGAGCTCACTTGCTTGTCGAATCTATCCCGACAGTGCTAAGGGAGATGAATTGTAAGTTTGTCATCGTTGGGGAGGGATACATGAAGGAGCAGCTTGTCGCGAGAGTAAAAGAACTGGGCTTAGGGAGCAAAGCGTTCGTAACGGGCTTCCTTGATGAACAGACTGTACTTGGGCTCTTTCGGGTCTCCGACGTTGTGGTAATTCCTTCCTTGTACGAGCCGTTTGGCATAGTGGCGCTCGAAGCCATGGCTGCGGGAGCGCCAATAATCACAACCGCGTTAGGTGGGCTAGCAGAAATAATCGACCACGAGAAGACGGGCGTCAAGGTGGACCCAAATCCTGAATCCATTGCATGGGGAATAGTGAAATTGCTTAATGACCGCCCAAATGCTCAGCAGCTTGCGAAGGAAGCATATAGGAAGGTGGTTTCTGACTTTGGGTGGCAAACAATAGCGCAAAGGACACGAGAGGTTTACACGAAAGTGCTTAGAGAATTCTTGGACGGAAAATGGAAACCTATCGAACAACCTAATGTTTAAACGAGTTAGTCCAGAACGCCAACGGAGAACTCCGCGCACCTCCCAGTGAAACACATTGCGAATTGCCTTCTTCGTATGGGAATATCCGCCGGTGCTCGTTGGTGGCCTCGGGACTTATGCAGAGAATATCACGAGAAAGTTTGTGGAAATTGGGCATGATGTGTCCGTCTTCACCCTAAATCCGGGAAACCTCCCGGTAAGGGAGTTGGTGGGGGGAGTCGAAGTTCACAGGCCTCTAATTGCGGATGCGACAAGAGTCTTTTCGCTGCTAGTTCACGAAGATATCAGAAAGTGGGGTGCAGGTGTCAAATTCTTCAGCAACATATTCATGTATAATGTTCTCTCTGCCACCAAGCTGCTAAACGAGCTAATTCAGAAGGAGCAGTACAAATTTGACGTTGTTTCCTTTCATGACTGGCTGAGTAGTATTTCGGGAATGATGGTTCAAGACCACTCAAACATCCCCGGGGTCTTCCATGTTCACTCTACTGAGTGGGGAAGAACTTCGGCTGGAGGATCGGTAGCGGTCTCTAAACTGGAGGAAGGAGCTGCCGAGGCAGCCGGGAGAATTATCACCGTCAGCCATGTCATGAAACAGGACCTGTCCAGTCACGGTTGGCCTGAAAGGAAGATCGATGTCGTCTGGAACGGTGTCGATCCTGAAAGATACTCCCCTGAGAGTGTAAGTCCTGAAGAAGCTAAGAAAATCAGGGCGGACTATGGGGTTGAAGAAGATGAAGTGATGATACTTTTTGTGGGCAGACTAATTCCTGTCAAGGGCGTCAGGAATCTGGTAATGGCTATGCCTGAAGTGATCAAAGAGTATCCGAAAGTCGCGCTTGTAATTCTTGGAAGAGGTGAAGAGCAAAAGGACATTGTGGAATTGGCAGATAGGCTCGGAATCAACGCAAAGATCAAGTATCGATTTGAGTTCGTTCCCGAGGAGCAGAGAATCCTTCATTACGCTGGCTCAGACTTGTGTGTGTTTCCTTCGTCATATGAACCGTTTGGGATAGTAAGCTTGGAGGCAATGAGCATGCAGAAGCCAGTCGTCGTGGGAGCAAGAGGAATAGTCGGTTTTAGAGAACAGGTTGTTCCCTCCGGTCCTGATCAATGTGGAATGCATGTGAACCCCGAAGAGCCTTCAGACATAGCTTGGGGGATCAAAGAGATTCTAGCCGACCCTGAGAGAGCTAAAAGGTGGGGAAGAAATGGACGGAAGAGAGTTCAGGAGTTATTTACATGGGAAAAGGCGGCTACACAGACTTTGAATATCTACGATGATGTGATCGGCAAACGAGCTCACGCTTCAACGCCATCATAAACGAATTTCCTGGGCTCTTCTAGCTCGCGGTGTGATCCTCCGGTTAAGTTGGGAGGAATGAGGAGACGCCAGCTATGAACACCACAGGTGACCGGGCGACTTTCGGAGACCATTAGGGTGAATATCGTAAGATGCGACCCATAGAGTTCGAAGGCGATACCATAGCTGATTACGAACGGGCAAAGAAACTTGAGTGGATTGTAACCAACGGACTTGGTGGGTATTCATCATCAACCATTACCGGACTCAATAGCAGAGGGTATCATGGCCTGCTTGTAGCCGCCCTCGAAGCTCCCCTCAAGAGGACCTTACTTCTCACCAAATTAGAGGAGGAAGTCATCACGCATCAAAAGACATTACAGCTCTCCGTGAATAAGTATCCGAACATCTTATACCCCGAAGGCCATCTTAATCTCAAACATTTCGCCTTTTTTGGATTCCCGGTATTTACTTACAAGTTCGACGAGACTATCCTCACGAAATCCGTGCAGATGAAACAAGGGGAAAACCTAACAATAATCGTGTATGAGCTGACCCGAGGCCCCGACGTTGAGCTACGCGTTCGGCCTCTCATAAATTGCAGGGACTTTCACGGAAGGACCTACGAGGTTCAAGGCTGGCCCTTCAAGCAGATCTTAAGCCGCTCCCTTAGGATTGAGGCTTACGAAGGAGCTCCCCCTCTATATCTCAGTTCTGAAAACGCGAGATATGTAGAGTCCGGTGCATGGTATAGGAACCTAACTTACGACCTTGAGTCTGAACGAGGTGAGACTGCCAACGAAGACCATTACAGTCCGGGCACTTTCACGACATCTCTTAAAGTCAATGAGAGATTCATCATTAGGGCTTCGGCAGAACCTGTATCGACGCAAGAAGAATCGCGGTACGAAAGCATTCCTGCAGAAACGAGGCAGCGGATCGGTTCAAGTCCTATCCGAAGAATAGAGGAACAATTACTCCACGCATCCCAACAATTCCTAGTAAGAAGAAGAAACGCCAAGTCAATTATCGCTGGCTACCATTGGTTCGCTGATTACGGAAGGGACGCAATGATTTCGATTCCAGGATTGACTCTAGTCACCCGTCGATTTGAAGATGCTAAGCTCGTAATCAGAGGTTTTCTTGATGTGAAATGGCGCGGTCTAATACCTGCCTTTTTCACCGAAGATGGAGCGAACTATGCGTCGGTTGACTCTTCGCTCTGGATGATTTACGCTGCCTATGAGTATCTTCGCTATACAAGAGACCTAGAATTCTTGGCGATTATCTATGATGGTATGAAGGATGTAATCGAACATTACGTCTCTGGAACCGAATATGGCATCAGAGTCGATTCCGATGCGCTACTCGACGTTCAAGCTGAAGGTATCCCGCTCACCTGGATGGACGTTATCATAGACGATGCTCCGGTAATTTCTCGTCGAGGCAAGGTCGTTGAGGTCAACGCAATATGGTATAACGCCCTAAGGTCAATGGAAGATATCTCGTCAAGACTGGGAAACAAAAATGATGCGGTTAGATTCTCGCGCGAGGCTGCAAGGGTAAAACGCAGTTTCAACAGAGTCTTTTGGAACGATGAGGGAGGCTACCTCTACGATTCCGTCTCCCAGGGTGTTGCTGATCCTTCAGTTAGACCCAACCAAATCTTCGCAATCAGTCTGCCGTTCGAGGTTTTATATCGTTCGCGTTGGAGATCAGTGCTTTCAGTCGTTAGAAGACATCTTCTCACACCGTATGGCCTCAGGACGCTTTCTCCCCAAGACCCCAAGTATGTAGGAAGGTGTGATGGAGACAGAAGGTCCAGAGACCGAGCATATCATCAAGGCACTGTTTGGGGCTGGCTCATCGGTCCATATGTTGATAGCTTCTGTAAAGTCCATGGAGATCTAACCCTGCAGACGGCGAATTCAATCTTGGGCATGTTCGAAGAACATCTTCTCGAAGCCGGAATCGGAACTATTTCTGAAATCTTCGATGGTGACTCTCCACATCATCCACGAGGGTGTATCTCTCAGGCTTGGAGTGTTGCAGAAATTCTAAGAGCGATTCTTGAGCATTTTCCATCTCGATCATGATTAAGCATGCAGGCAAACCACAAATTCAACCTACATCTCGGAGTCATCCTAGATGGGCACCACCGTTCCCGAATCGCTAAAAGTGATAATTCCCGTCGGTGGGGAAGCGAAACGGCTCCAGCCTCTCACGGCCGAGATCTCAAAGGCTGTGATCCGCTTCCTTAATAGGCCCATAATCGAAATTACGATGCTAAATCTCGCTAAGCAAGGAATCCGGAATTTCATATTTGGTGTGAAGGGTTACATCAATTACAGGAGTCTGCACGATTACTTCAAAGAGGGGATAGGGTTCTCTGCGAGATACGGTATATCACCTCGGGTTCACATAAAATACCAGCCCCATGTCGAAGACTTTGGTAGCGCCGACTCATTCCGGATACTCTCGGATTATTACGAAATAAGTGAGAACTGCGCGGTCATTCAAGGGGACAACATCTTCGACTTAGACCTTGAGGAAATGCTGGAGGCTCATTTGCAAAAGAACGCTTCGATGACGATCGGGCTCGTTCAGGTGAAAAATGTGGAGGGGTATGGTATAGCGGCGTTGGATGAGGACGGCCGTATCCTACGGTTCGTTGAAAAGCCGAGGTCAGAGGATGCTCCGTCGAACTATGCTAGCGCTGGCATTTACATCATCCATCCGTCAGTGAAGGAGGCCTATAGCGAGGAGATGGTACAGAGGATGATGGGAAGCAACAAGCGGTTGGATTTCGGACAGGATTTCATACCATACCTCATCGAATCTGGCCGAAGGGTCTATGGCTATCATATGAAAGGTGATTGGTATGATTTGGGAACTCCAGAGGGTTACCTGAGTTCGATGGTCGAGGTGCTCCGAAAGGGGAAAGTCGAGCTTGAAGGAAGAATTTCCAGAGACGAAAGCATATGGGTGGAGGGACAGAGTGCAGACTCTCTAGCGAGGAAGGAAGAGATCGTGCGAAAGATACGCGATAATGCAGTTCACTTAGAAGGAGCCATCCTAATTGGTAGGCATTGTTCTATTGGAAGCGCCACCCGCGTACTTGATTCCTCTATCGATAATTTTTCGATAATCGGTGATGGTGTGCTTATCGAGAAATCGGCCATAATGGACAGGGCGATAATCAAGCACAACGCCCAAATCCGAGATAGCATAGTCGGGAGGCACTGCATAATCAACTCCTCTCCGGCCAAACCTACTTTGATAACTGGAGTGAGCATAATTGGTGACGACGTTAAGATCGGAGAGGGCTGCACAATAATTTCCGGACGCGTTCGACCTCATTCAGTAATGCCCCCGAACACCATGCTGGTTCAGGGAACTTTTCCCTAAATTTCAAACTAATATCATCCCGTGACTCATTCCTACATGAAGGAGTATGACTGACAAGACGGGCTACACGAAGAGCATCTTGGTGGACATAGGGGCCACGAATCTGAGAGTGGCAATAGGCGAGTCAGGTGGTAGAATCCTTGGAAAGCTCTCTCAGCCCACTAGGAAATTAGGAAAATCGAATGCCATACCAAATCAAATCATTGAGATGGCATCCAAACTGATGCAAAAGATCACTATTTTCAAGAGTGACCTAATTTCGATAGCAATCGGTTCAGTTGGACCGATCGATGCGACGAAAGGCACGATAGTGAGCACGGCGAACTTGCCGTACACCGATGTTCCGCTTCGTGAACATTTAATGGGACGCTTCGATGTCCCGGTGGGGTTGCTGGGTGACTGCGTAGCAGGCGTTCTAGGCGAGCAAAAATTTGGTGCTGCAAAGAATGTAGGAAACGTGGTCTATGTGACGTTTAGCACCGGGATCGGAGTCGGTGCAATGGTAGACGGTCATCTGCTTGAGGGTCGTATGGGAAACGCTGCTATGGCAGGGCACATGATCGTCAGCCTACAGAGCGATATGATTTGTGGCTGCGGTCAGCGTGGACATTGGGAAGCTTACTCTTCCGCAAGAAATATTCCGAACTACGCCAAGAGCATCATGAGGTCATTAGAGGATTCAGACAGCGCATTGATGAAAATCTATCGGAAAGACCCCACGAAGATAACTAGCAGATCAGTGTTTGATGCTGCCAAGAGCAGTGATTCGGTGGCAAAAATCATCGTGAACCGAATTGGCGAGGTCAACTCGAAGGCTTTGGCCAATCTCTTGGTTGCATACGACCCAGAACTTCTTGTGTTGGGCGGAGCTCTTACATTGACGCATCCTGAATTCATAATTGGACCGATTCGGAGGATGCTTTCAAAGTACTGCATATTCCAGAGGTTGCCGCGAATCATCAAAACACGGCTTGGAGACGACGCTGTACTATACGGCGCCTTGGCATCGACTCAGGAAGTTACTTAGGTTCAACCCAACCACAAACTTCGATGATTGAAGACAGAACGCTCGAGGAATGAAATGTCGTTCGTATCCAAGCTTGTCTGCGCCAAGTGCGATACGAAGTACAGACCAAGCGAGAATCAAATAATGTGTGCCAGAAGGGATTTCGGAAGGCTCGATATCGAATATGACTACCGTAGGCTAGGTCGGTTTGTGAGGAGAGCTGATTTCGGCAAGGGACAGAATGGGATATGGCGATTTAGCAACCTACTCCCTGTTAAGGAGCGTTTCGCTGTATCACTTGGTGAAGGTGGAACCAGACTCCTCAAGGCTCGAAGACTAGCTGATAGGATCGGATTATCGAAGACCTATCTCAAGGATGAAACAAGGAACCCGACTGGCTCTTTCAAAGACCGTGCCATGGCCGTCGGAGTGTCTAAGGCCGTGGAACTGGGTGTGAAAACCGTAGTCACCGCCTCGTCTGGCAATGCTGCAGCTTCTCTTGCTGCGTACTCAGCGAAGGCTGGCTTGTCCTGTTACGCTTTCGTATTGGAATCTGCGTCAGCGGGCAAGATAGCCCAGCTAACACTCCATGGCGCAACCGTCATCAAGGTTAGGGGTATCGAGAAAGGAGAAGACCCGACCGTTCATGCCATGCTTAGAGCGGTGGAGACCCAAGGATGGTATCCTTGCCCTAGCTTCGGCCCCTTCAATCCTTACCAAGTTGAAGGGCCCAAGACAATAGCTTACGAGATAGTTCAGCAGATGGATTGGAAAGTACCAGATTGGGTCATAGTTCCTACAGGTTCTGCTTGTCTCTTGACAGGTCTATGGAAGGGTGTTAGGGATTTACTAGAACTTAACTGGATACAAGAACCACCGAAGTTGGCTCCCGTCCAGCCTGAGGGCAACTCGCCGCTCATCAAGGCCCTAAAGAAAAATCTTCCATTCGAGGAGCTAAAGCCAGAAAGAAGCCCCAAGACGATTGCCCAGGGACTATCGGATCCGTATCCGTGGGATGGAGATGCAGCTTTGGAGGCGGTGAGAAAAAGTATGGGTGAAGGCGTTAGTGTCGGGGATGGGGAGATCGTTACCGCCGTCAAGGAACTGGCCAGAAATGAGGGGGTATTCGCCGAACCTTCAGGCGCAGTGGGCGTTGCGGGGCTGACGAAGTTGCTTTCAGAAGGCTTGGTCGATAGAAACGAGAGCGCGGTGATTCTCGTAACAGGCTCAGGTCTCAAAGACGTGTCAACAACGGTACCCAGGGAACGTGTTGAATGAGATAGCACTATTTTGACAAACTGTACAAAGGCTGCCTCTCTCTGCTCTTCAGTTCAACGAAGGTTTCGGTATGAATCAGACCGTTGATTCGACCTATTTTGCTTACAACCACTTCATGCAACTCGTCTAACGACTTAGCCTTGGCCCTGACGATCAGGTCAAATCTGCCAGTAACTTCAGAGACTTCCCTCACTTCATTCAACGATAGGAGTTCATCCAGGATGTTCTCCCTTAGCTTTGAGTCGATGTTGAGACCCATGATCGAGCTGACTGAGTAGCCCAGTAGATCTTCGTTGACTATTACTGTGAAACGCTTAATCAGTTTTCGCCGCGAAAGTCGCTTTATCCTGCTATAAACCACGGAAGGGTTTACATCGATCTTCCTGCTCAGCTTAGGTACTGAAACAGACGCATCCTTAACAAGCTCTGCAAGAATCCTCATATCCGTTTCATCGATTTTGCCCAACTAGCCCCACATTTCTCGGAAAGTTTAACAAAACTGGTAAATAAACTTAGAACTTTCATGACGAGGCAAGGACCCTACGACTTCCTAAATCTTGAGGCATCCTGAGGATTTTCGGGAACTTTCGGATTCTGAATCGATAAATATCCTAGTCAGGGCGCCGCTTGCTCGATACATTGAATTCTGCGGACCTCCATGGCAGAGATCTGATAACAACTCAGGAATGGAGCCTCGATGAGCTCGTTTACACGTTGCAGGTTTCGCACAGGTTCAAGAAGATGTACAAGCAAGGCGTCCTACCGCAGGTCCTGAAAAACAAGACGTTCTTCATGCTCTTCTATAACACCTCAACCAGAACGAGGGCCTCCTTCGAGGCGGCTGCCACTGTTCTTGGGGGCCATGCTCAATTTATTGACTTCGTCACCACTCGTGGCACGGAGGGCGAGGCCGTAAAAGACATTGCGAGAATGTACGAAAGATACGGCCATGGACTTGGAGTGCGCATTCTGGAGTCTGCGGTGAACTACGAATACGGGAAGGGAAACAAAGTCGTCCGAGAGTACGCGGCACACTCCAAAATCCCTGTGATCAATATGGCTGACGACATGTATCATCCATGTCAGGGTTTGGCTGATATCCTGACGCTGCAGGAAAGGTTCTCCAATTTGAAGCGCAAGAGATATGTGATCATGTGGGCCTACTCTGACAGAATCCGGTCATGGGGGAGTGTTCAGGAAGAGTTGCTCATATCGTCTAGGTTCGGCGTAGATGTCACCCTATGCTTCCCTCCTGGTTTTGAACTGGATAAGAAAATCATCAACTCAAGCATGAAGAACGCTAAGCAGAGTGGAAGCAGCGTGGAAATTTCTCATGATCCCAGCGAGGCTGTGGAAGGCGCCTATGCCATCTTCCCTAGAAGTTGGGCAAGTCACCAGTGCGTCCTAACTGGTCTCAACAGATTTGGGAAGGAGAGGGAGGTCGAGCTACATGACAAGTACAGGGGATGGATTCTGACGCGGAAGCTCCTTGACAAAATGAACAAGAAGGCTGTGGTGATGCACGTGCTTCCAGTATTCAGAGGACAAGAAGCGACAGACGAAGTGATGGACGGACGGCACTCCGTAATACTTGAGCAGGCAGAAAACAGGCTTCACGTTCAGACTGCTGTGCTGGCCCTAACCATAGCAGGCAGAATTCGCTAGCCACAATGCTTTAGCTCGCTCTAACATGTGTGCCAGATCTTCCCTCTAGGGCCTCCAAAAGTGTGTCCAAGCCAGCTATTACAGCCTCCTCTCCCCCGCTCTCTACGAACCTTATAGCGGCAATAACCTTGGGGCCCATGCTTCCCTCCGTGAATTGGCCTTGGTCGTACAGATTTCTGAGTTCTTTTGGTGTCGACTTCTTGATCAGAGTAGCATCCGGCTTCGAGTAGTTTAGGTAGGCTCCGGGCACGTCCGTGAGGATAACGAATTTCTTTGCGCCGATCAGGGTTGCTAGTCTCTCGCCCGCTAGGTCCTTGTCTATGACCGCTTCGACTCCCTGAGCATGGCCATCTTCCTCGATAATGGGTATACCGCCCCCACCACAAGCTACTACGACGAAGTCGCTGTCAACTAGTGTTCTTATCGCAGCTCTTTCGGCTATGATTTTCGGGTCTGGTGACGGCACGACCCTCCGATATCCACGCCCAGCGTCCTCCTTGATCACGACGCCAGGTTTCTCTCTCATAAGCTCCTCAGCCTGGGCCTTGTTGTAGAATGGACCGATCGGTTTCGTGGGGTTCGTAAATCCCGGGTCGTTTCTCTCG
>Ga0213870_1000478_pt1 | contig 18575 bp, 15 predicted proteins | sample WICALVC2017_Meta_FD_160119 | JGI IMG/M metagenome (GOLD analysis project Ga0213870, IMG submission 160119) | Freshwater microbial communities from subterranean cave lake in Wind Cave National Park, South Dakota, United States - WICALVC2017 | ecosystem: Environmental > Aquatic > Deep subsurface >... | reverse complement strand
AGTTAGAACAGCGCTCCTAACATCATCAAAACTCCAGTCATAAACTCCTGAAATCTTATTGAATAAGTCTGTCAATTCTTGACCAGTTTTCCTTCTATGATGGAAGTCTTTGCTTTCAGCTAATTTCCGAGCTTCTTCTCTTTCAAATCCGATTGAAACCAATTCCTCTAATAGCATCTTAAATCAAGAGAAATCATTCTTTTTAAAGCTCTCGTCTAAAGAGTAATTACTTGGTAGTAACAATATAAGTAACCTTCTTATCCATCAACCGACAACTTCACAGAACCAGTTTTTTTGTGAGTTGAGATTGATCTAGAGCAGAAAGGTTATTTATTTTCAATCGCTCTTTTCTTAATTGTATTGTTTAACACAAATAATACAATTACCAGGGGTTAAAAACCCTAGCTTTTTTATAGATTATATAATCAAGTTAACTATTATTTTGTAACATATCTATTGCTCTTCATTTCATTTTTATTAAGGTTAAAGATGTAGAATTGTATGGCAATAGGTTTGTTTTTATCAAGCATCGCTATAGACGTTGTTAGTTTGATCTTTATAGGGATGTTAGGTATTTATTTTATAATCGTAGGAAAGCCAGAGTATAGGAATTGGTTAATTCCTAAAAAAAATGACAAGAGCTACAGAGTATCTATTATAATCCCTGCTTATAATGAAGAGAAAAATATAGAGTTGGCTATTAAGTCTGCCTTTAATCAGACTTTAAAACCCAGGCAAGTTATAGTAATAGATGACAATTCTACAGATAAAACATATGAGATATGTAAGAATTCCAAGAATATTTATAAGAATCTTAAAGTTATTAGGCAGAAAGAGAATAAGGGAAAAGCGCATAATGTAAGTTATGTCCTTAATAAGTATAAACTTGGGGAGTTTACTATGGTATTAGACGCAGATACTTACTTAAGCCATAATTTTTTAGAGGAAATAACAAAACCATTTTTTAATAAAAGAGTTGCGATAGTTACTGGGAAATCCTTTCCTATAAAACAAAAGAACTTTTTTGGAAGAGTGATTTACAACGGATCTATATTTCAATACAAATTTTTTGCTTTTAGAAAAATGGCTCAATCTTATAGAAATGCGGTTTCTGTTATTTCTGGTGATAGCTCTGTATATAGGACTTCTTTTTTAAGGGAGGTTGGAGGATTGCCTCAAGGAACTCAGACAGAGGACATGGACATTACGTGGATTGCTTTAGAGAAAGGATATAGGGTAGTTTTTCAGAGAAAGGCTTTAGCCAGAAGTAAAGACGCTGCTACATTTAAAGGGCATTGGAAACAAATAACTAGATGGTATGCTGGAGGTTTTCAAGGACTGGTGAGACATGGTAGGAGTTTGTTAAAGGCTAAACCTCTTCTATTTACGACCCTTCTTCCTGTTTACTTTGACTCATTTATTTATTCTGCAATGTTTATCATCGCTCCTTTGTTTTTCTTTATTTCCCCTAAGATTACTATTGGGTTTTACGTCGCTGATTTAATAATAACTAGTATAGTTGTTTTGATTATTGATTTGAGAGGCATAATTCATTTGCCCGAGATCTATTTGATTAAATTTATTTGGGCTTTTGCTTGGTTTTATTCTTTCGGAAGGACTATATTTCAATTCTTAAGTGGAAAGAGATCATGGAGTGGAAGATGGAATAGAGATCATTTTTATGTTAAATAGGATTTTACAAAAAATACCAAAAATTCGAGGATTTAGAATATGATTTTTACTACTTTTGATAACGATAAATATGAAAAAGTTTTATATAGAAAAATATAGGTTTAATTAGATGGAAGAGAAAATAGAGGGTTTTTTAAGGGTTGGAAAAGATGCTGCTAAAAAAGCAGGCAGGGTAGCTTTAGAAATTTTGGAAAGAGGTATTGTGATTGAGAAGAAGGAAGATGGGAGCAGTGTTACAAATGCCGATATTGATTGCGAGAAAATGGTTGTAGATAGTATTCTTTCTTATTATCCCAAACATCAGATCCACGGAGAAGAATTTGGCCTTTGGAATAAAGATGGCGAGAGTGAATATCTCTGGGCCGTTGATCCTATTGATGGGACTTCATCTTATTTGAGTCATGAGTCTAATTTTTGTGTTAATATTTCTTTGTTAAAGAATAAAATGCCTTTGCTTGGAATTATTTATAATCCTATAACTGATGAGATGTTTACAACTGCTGAAGCTAAAGCGTCTGAGATGAATGGGAGGAAATTGCCCTTGATAAAAAAAAATGAATTTAAAGAAGGCACTCTAAATATGCAATTTCCTGTTCCTAAGGAGAAAGATATGAACATCCTTATTTCTCTCTGGGCAGATAAATATTTTAAGAAAATATTGGATTTAAGTGGGTCGCCTGTTTATAATTTAGCCTTGGTTGCCAAGGGGGCGCATGATCATTTTGTAATGTATTGTAGTAGGGATCCGAATATTTGGGATTATTCTGCTGGTGTTTTGTTAGTAAGAAATTCTGGAGGAATTGTTACAAATTTAGAGGGAAAGGATGTTGATCCTTTAACTCATAAGAGATATATGATTGCAAGTTCTAATAAAATAGTCCATGAAAGACTTTTAGGGTTATTGAAAGAATATGATTTTGGAAGTTCTGAGAAAAAAAAGGAAAAAATGATTCTTATTGGGGGATTTTATGGAACTGGGAAATCTAGTCTAGCCATGAAATTAGCGGAGAAATTAGGTTATCAAAGATTTAATTCTGACATCTCTAGGAGAGATTTTAAGTTGGAAAAGTATGAATTGAAGGATTCTGACGTTGTTTGGGGTACTATTCACTTGAAAGCTGCATTGGCATTGCAAGAAGGAAAAGGAGTAATTATTGAATCGACCTATCTAGATGATTGGCAGAGACATTTTGAATATAATATTGCACTAAATAATAATGCTGACGTTATTTTAATTGAAGTCATTTGCCCTGAGGAGATTGCTAAGAAAAGAATTAGTGAAAGAGCTGTTTCTCCTGATGGATTTCACGTTCCTACAAATAGAGTTGAATATTATGACAAGAAAAAGGATTTGTGGGAGCCGGTTATTTACGGATTGAATAAATTTAACAGGAAGCACATTTCCTATTTAATCTATGATAGTGTTAAGAACGAGTTGTATGAGGGATTTTTGAGAAAAGAGCATAGAAAATTTGCTGAAGATATTGCAAACTCTCTTGAATTGGAGTTATTAAAGGCAAGTGAAAAGATAGTAAATGCAAAAAAGAGGTATGCGATAAAATGAAAATAAAGAGATCTAAGCCTTATATTGAAGAGGATGATGTTTTGGCCGTTGCTGAAGCAGTTAAATCAGGAATGCACGGAAGAGGAGAGGTTGTAGAAAGATTTGAAAAAAAAATGTCTAAATTAGTTGGAGCAAAATATGCTAGAGCAACAACTTCTGGAACTACAGCATTACATTTAGCCCTATTAAGTTTAGGAGTTGGCGAGTGCGATGAAGTGATTATGCCGAGTTATGTTTGCCATACTGTTATGGGCGCTGTTTATCATTCTAGAGCTAAGCCAGTACTTGCAGATATTGATGATGAATTTGCTCAGAAAGGGTGCAACGTATCAGCTAGAACTATAAAGAAATTAATTAATAAGAAAACAAAGGCAATTATTGTTCCTCATATGTTTGGCATTCCTGCTGAAATTGATGAAATTATTGAATTTGGCGTTCCTCTTATAGAAGATTGTGGCGGAAGCTTGGGAACGAAATATAAAGGAGGAATGACAGGAGGTATAGGTAAAATAGGAATTTTTTCTTTTTATGCAACGAAAACCATAACAACAGGACAGGGAGGAATGATTGTAACTTCTTCTGATGAGATTTTTGATAAAATAAATGATTTAACTGAATATGACCAAAGAGAATATTCTGGAATTGCTTATAATTATGAGCTAACAAACATTCAAGCTGCTTTAGGAATTTCACAATTAGTTAAACTTGAGAAGTTTATTCTGAGAAGGAAAGAGATTGCCTCAAGATACGATGAAGCTTTTGGAAAGTTGAATATAAGTTTGTTTCCTAGAGTTGAAGAAAGCTATCCTTATAGATATTTGTTAAAATTTAAAGATTCAAAGCAAAGAGAGTTTGTTGAAAAAAGATTGAAGGAGGAAGATATAGGTGTTGACAGACCTGTTTTTAGACCCTTGCATCGTTATCTCGGATTGGATAAAGAGAAATTTAAGAATAGCGAGGAAGCACATGAGACTATTTTGTCAATTCCTGTGTATCCTTCATTGAAAGATGCAGAAGTTAAGAGAATTATTGATGAGTTGAAGAAATGCTTTTAGACTTCTCCTCACTGCATTGTTGCGTTGTCGGGTATTATCACAAGATATTTAACTATTTCTTCTTCCTCCTATTCTACTAACTTCTTTCCAGAGAGCCATTCTTCAATAAGAGGATCTCGCTCTTGATGAACAACCAGTCCTACATTATACCCATGCCTTCCTACTGCCATTCCAAGCCTTAATACTTCTGGCGTATAAAGGAAAGTGAAATGGGGATCATAAGGATCCATGCCTCTTTCTTTTCTCGGACCCTCTACGGTTTTTACTTGCTTATGCAAAGAAATTTTAGGATTTACTCTAAGAATAAGTGATTCATCAAACCTCTTTAACACATTTTCTGCTGGCGACTCTTCTGAAGAAATGAGATAGAGTAGTTTTTCTTCCATACTTCTTTCATTATAGTTCACTTTTTAAAGATTTATGTTATTCAACCATAATTTTCTCATATATTTTCCAATCTCTATCTTGAATTGTCCATTCTGAGAATATTGCTACTCCTATGAATTTATTATCTGGATTATTGTTTGTCGCTTCTTTGTAGGCTTTCAGAGCGTTATTGATATTTTCTGGATTTTTTTTATGGGTTGGGACGCCTAAGATAAAATAAGAATTTAAATTTCGTGAGGAAAGTTGCAATATTTGAGATTTCATATAATTGCTATATTCATCTTCGTCTTCTATATTTATATCGTATCCTGGAACAAAGATTAAGTTTACTCTGTTAGAAACTTCTTGATAAAAATCAAGATTCCATTCCCATTCATTATCTGAGTCTCCTAGAGATCCAGAATATACAGAAAGAATAGAATCTTGTGGTATTTCTTTGTGAAGAGACTCTAAAAATTTTAGATAGAGTTTTCTGTGATTAAATTGGACAGGTTCTATATCTACATAAACTCCATCAAAACCTAAATTGATGAGACTTTTATAATCCTTGATGAAATTTCTTTGAAAATCTTTAGAGGCTATATCATAAGTGTAAGTGTTTATCTCACTATAAGGGAGAAGAATAAAGTTGTAATTGTTATTTTTTTCATAGACCCTTACTAATTCTAAGAAACTTTGTATATCTTCATTGCTTGTTGTTAAAGATCCTTTAGAATTAGTGTCTCCTACATCTACAAATAAATATTTTATTTTATTATCTTTTAGTTTATCTAGGAATTTTTCATCTGAGACCCATATATTTAAAACTAAACCATTTTCTTTTTCTAAGTTTCTTAATAAGGAGGTTATTTTTCTTTCGTAAATTTCTGTCTTTAAAGAGTAAAGGATAATTACCATTATGACAAATATAATTATCAATAATACTATCAAGGATTTTATTAAGGGTTTCATTATTATTCAAGGCCTAATTTAGATAGAGATAGTTTATTGCTATTTTTTGTGCGCTTTAAATAATATACATCGTTAGCTGTTATAAACCTGACATTTTGGTCGTTCTTTAGAGTTAATAACGTATTAGTGTAAACTTTCCATTTTTCTATATCTATTTCTCCTTTTTTGTCTAGTCTTTCGAAATCTTGTTGATGTACCCATAAAGGTATTACAGGTATTTCATTTATCCTTGCTATATTTACATCCTTCCTATCATATTTATTTATTTGATCTATTATCTCTGCCTGAGTCCTAAAGACTGTTTCAGAACCTGCACCCCCATCTTTGGTAAAGCTTATTCCGTATTGAATTATGTCGAAATCACTGGTAGATTCTAAAGGACCTACATCTCCGTTGTAATAAACGTCAAAATATATCTTTATTCCTGACTGCTTTAATGCTTCTCTATCTTCTGTTGTTATTCTACCACCTAATTGAGTGTAAGATATAGGAAGAATTACATTGTAAATCTCTTGCCTCTCCATAGCTTTCCTAAATTTATTCTGTTCTTCCAAAAGGATATTTTTTCTTATCTTTATTTGTTTGTCCGATGACATTTTCTCTATCTCCTTCTCTAAATCCCTATCAATGTACTCTTTCTGCATCAATTTAATGTAACTTCCCTTATACATCTTTAGAAATGGCTCTATGAAATTAGGATCTTCGCTTAAAGAGGTTGGATAAAAGCTAAATGACGCGGGAATATGATTCTCCTCGAAAAATGAAGCTATGGCATCAAAAAAGAATAACCAATCTTCTGATACGTCTCCATCTATATCTCCTACATAAGGTATTATGTAAATTTTCCTTTCTACTCTTGAGCGTATTATATTAGAATCATAAGATGTTGGTATAACCATTGACTTCTTTATTTTTTGCTCTTCGCAATCATATATACAAGGCACTTTAATAAGTTCTGTGGCTGCTGCGAAAACAATTAGCATTGCGGATAATAAGAATACCAGTGTGAATACCAAAAGGTGAGTTCTTCTTTTCATTGTATCTCTAGTAACTCTTTATGAGCATACAATAAACTTCTCACCTTTTCTTTGCCTTCCTTTAATATATAATGCACTATTGAATGTGGAAAGTTATAAAGATGATGTGTTTCTATAAAGTTATTAGTCAATTCTTCTTTTTCTAATTCAATAAAATATTCTGAAGTCATGTACTTTTTGGCCCCTAGTCCTGACAAATATAGAGAGGCATCATATTTTTTACAGATATTTATAAGAAGATCGTGCTTTAGACCTGAAACTTCTTCATCGATAATTAATTGTGTTGATATTTCTAGAGTTTTATGGATTAATTTAATTAGTTCTATATTAAGGTCTGCTAATCTCTCATACTTTAATTGATAAATTTCTATAAGTTTTGATAGAAATTCTTTCTCAGAGCTCTTACTGTATAGGCAAAGCAAGGTCTTTACATGTTTACTTAACCAATTACGAGAGTAGTCTATCTTTACTTCTTTTATTTTTTGATTTTGCGATCCTAATACAGGTACAATAAGCCATTGATCTCCATTTGGTCCTATAATTTTATTTCTTTGCTGCCAGCCTTCATGCTTCTCAAATTGTATATTAGTTATAACTACAAAAACATCTACATTTGACATTTTATAAAAATATCCAAGATTTGGCATAAAATTTGGCTGATGCGCAGCCAGGATTATTTTAGATTTCATTTTCTTTTTTAAAGAAATGGTTTATAGCAAAGGCCTCACAGTATTTTGTATTATGAAGAATCCCATTAATTGCTGCTAATTGTTTTATCCAGTCTAAATTTAATATGCCTTTTACAATCTGTGTTTGATATGACTTTAGCGCCTCAAGTTTTTTATTCAGATGTATATCTGACAATTCTATAAAGTAATGCGGCTCAAATGGAGATTTTGTTGATGGCCCTTGGAAAAGAAGTATTTCAGGTGTTTTTCTTGCTGCTGAAGAGACTGCATAACTGCAATACCTATGATCCTGGTGCCTGTCATTGGGTGAGTGGGTGTAAACGCGAATTATATTTAATCTTTTTATTTGCTCTTCTATAAAATTCACCACCTCTTGATTATCTGGAAGATACCCATCTGGAAATCCTGCGAAGATTATATTTTCTCTGACTATTCCTAAATTTTTTAATGAGAGTATACATTCTTCCATGTTTTGAGTATGATTGCCTTTTTCTCCATTCGTCATTATCATAACATAGACATTGTCGCCTAGCTCTAAATGCTTAGTTATTGCTCCGCCACAACCCATCTCTATATCGTCTGGATGTGCTCCCACTGCTAGAACATTTATCTCTCTTCTTTCCATCTTTTTTTAAAGATTATTTAGATCGTGATATTAAAATCTCTCGTAACTGAATTGCCAGCTTTATCAGTTGCCTTGATAGCTATAGCGTGATTTCCGCTTTTCAAAGATATCTTTTTAACGCACATGTTTCCTTTTAATATCGTGCACATTTTTTTCCAATTTAGCTTAGAATCTGCACTATCCATATATTCTAGTGCATTGAAATGCTCTTCAGTTATTCCTATTGAAAGCATGAGACGATTTTCATGTATGCTATAATTTAAAGTATTAATTAGTGGAGGAGTAGTATCTACATTAAGCATTACTGGCTTATTTGAGACTGAATTTCCAGCTATATCTTTAAGCTCAAACCAGTAAGATATTTTTTGGCTGTCATAGGAAGAAATGTCCGCCATTGCAAGGCAATTGTATTTATCTTTATTCTTAGTGCATGCGCTTTCAATGTCGAGATTGTGAGCCAGCATGCCATTCACCTCATTTCCATAATGTAATGTTAATGATTTTGGATTATCCTCTTTAAACATGACTTCAAATTTTCCTGAAGCAAATCCTTGCTTTGGATTTACCTTTGTTATCTTTGGATCTTTACTGTCAATATGAAAAATCATATCTTGTTCTAAATTATTTCCTACGACATCTTTTGCTCTAAATTTTATATTGTTTAATCCTTCATTAAATCCCCTCTTTTTGTTATAACTCATGCAGGCTTTACATAATTTTGTCCATTTTCCCTTACCATTTATGTTATCATAATATTCTATCTCTCCCCTTTCATTTAAGACTATATCTAGAGGGATTAATCTTTCCTTATAGATATTATCCTGAACTGGCTTATGAATTGTCATGACAGGAGGCTCTGAATCAATTGAAGTATTGGGTCCGCCGCCATTATTTCCAATGCCCGAACATTCAGGAGTTATGCTGTTGCACACATTAAAGTTTCCCTGATTGTGGCATTTATTTGTTTCGTCATAGCTTTTCATACAATACATGCAATTATTATTCCCACATGTTCTGTCTTTAGTTTTTGGATTGCAGAAATCTATTTTTTCTGCCTTCTTAAAACATGCCCAGAATTCTGCGCTTGCCAATGTAGTTAATATTATCAGTGCTAGTGCTAAGACTAACGTAAACAGTATTAATCTTGTATTTTTCTCTTTCAATTTTTTTTTCATCTTTCTGTTTTCCATTCTTTTATTTTCTTTCTTCCTTTAGTTTTGCGACTTTTTTTTCGTGAGCGCTCACGATTAAATATAAAAAAGGAGAAAAATGAAAAAAACAAAAATAAACTCTCCTTTAGATTGCTTCTCCCCAGAAGAATATACTTCCAGAGTCGAAGTCTCCGTTACATGGTACTGGCAAAGCTAGCTTAAAGGTCAAGGCCATTTCTGCGCCTGGCGCGAGAATGTTCCCGGGCCAATATAATGCACCAGGTCCACCACGTGTAGGTGCTTGAATGATCTCAAATCCCTCGTAGAATGGAGTTGGGTCGTTAAATCCATCAGCGTAACCGATATTCACATATCCTTCGATGTCTTTGTTTCTGACCGGTCCAGTTCCTCTTGGTCCAATTTGTTCATCATTAGATGTTGAGTAAGCTCCGCTTGTGGCAAAGTATCTGAAGTTGGTCAATGCTAATTGATTGGTTGTAGGACATTTAGCTCCGGAACTAGCTGAGTCGTAAAAGTCAGTTCCTGATATAAACATATCAAGCATAACTCCTGAGCCTAAGTCAGCGTCGTTACCTACAAGGATTGTATCTGAATAAGTCTGTGTTCCTGGCCTGACAGTATCAAATGATACGTCACCGTCAATGCTTAATGCAACGACAGGGTTGAAGAACCAGAACTCATTCTCATCCATTGTTCCTGATAGGCCTCCTATGTCTTCAGCTTCAACTGTTACCCAAAATTCTCCGTACATACTTTTAGGTGTTTCAACAGTCAATTTACATACGTAATAAGCTGCTGTGTTTTCTGGAGCAAATTTTAGCACTTCTTCAAGGATTCTCGCATTACAAGCTTCATTAAGATCCTCTTGAGGATGAATGATATGATCGAGTTTACAATTTACTTCAATATCATTGCCCGCTCCTTGAGAGTCCCCAACTGTAGCAAAGACGTCCTTTACCTTTTCGATACCATTCTTATCAAAGACAAGTACTGTCCAAGAGATCATCTCTCCTTCGAAAGCATAGTTATTTATTCTTTCTAAGAGTTCTTCTCCTGGAGCAGAGAATCTCCCTGGTTCTACATTATCGTCAGTTACGATTCTACTGTCACACATCCAGACTCTTGGCTCGAAATCTTCAGTATTTATATCAACGCCTATTCCTGAACCTACGTTTACAGCAAATACACTAGGCACAGCTGCCAATACTAGAAGACTAGCTACTAGAATTGTATATAAGGCTTTCATTTTCTCGACCTCCTTTCAAATATTAATATAAATGATGCAATAGTCGTAACGGTCTTGGTGTAATTTCCTAATTTCTCTTTTTTATTGTAATCCATAAGTTGCCTCCACTCTTGTTGAGTAGATTAGTGAAACGAATTGAATTTTGTATTTAAAGATGTTTATCCTCGAAAGGATATTTTTTTTAATTACTTGCAATTAATGAAAAAGATTTATCGTCGATAAATCTGTACTTTTTGTTTTATTAAAATTTTTAAGAATTATCGTATTTTTCTACAGCAAATTTTATTATCCTTATTTTAATGTTATATAAACTATAGATTTTCTATCTTCCAAAAGAAATAAAAGTGAAGATAGGGTGAATATATTATGAATAACAAAACACCCTTTCTCCGTTAGGAGTATCTTCACAGATAATAACAATTATGAGAAATATAAACTTTTGCATAAAGATGAGCTTAGGGAAGATCAGATTAAAGCAGTAGATAGCATGCTTTTATGTTGTGATCCAGGCAAAGGATTCTTTTATTATTACTGTCCTTATTGTAATTTTTTTTAATATATTTTATAGTATCCGCTATTAATCTCACCTTGTGGTTTTAAGTTGCCCGTTGTTTTTATCCCTAGTTATAATATAACAGAAGAATAAGAATGCCAGTCCTACAAAAGTTGTCAAAAGCATCAAAGCAATTAAAATTGTATTGCTGGCTTTAGCGTAGCTCTGTTCAGTTATATTCCCCTCAAGTCCATTATTCAATTGAAGAGTTTCAATAACCCTAGTTTGTTTTTCTTTTTCAGTTGTATCTCTTTCATCGCATCCTTTTATCTTAATCGTTCTAGACTCAGATAAAATCTCTTTGCCTCTAACATTAAGGTTAACAATATACTCTCCATTTTTAGAATTTTCAGGAATCTTGATTGAAAATTCCTTATCCATCTTATCTTTCTTACCAAATTTCTCTATATCCAGACCATTAATCTCCTCGTTTATATTTAATTGATTGTTTTTAAGAGTGATACTAACATTTTGATCACTAGCCCCTATATTCTTAACGCCTAATTGAGTTATAATATCGCCTCCACATTTTGCCTCTTTAGCTAATTCAAATTCAGTTATTATCAATTTTTCACTATGCCTCTGCAACTCTATTTTAGAATGATTCTGATTGCATATATCATCTTCTGCTTTCACAAAGAGTTCATAAGGATGATCCAAATCTAAATCATATGGAATAGTCAAATCTAATCTGATCGTTTGCCTTTTGCCCTCGCTAACGTCTACACTTCCAGTATTCTCAGCAACAGATTTATTCTTAGTCAAGTCATATAAGCTAATATCAACATCTAGGTTTTGATCCTTATTAAAGACATTATCAAAACTTAACTCTGTCTTTATTGTATCGCCCAATTTTACTTTCTCAGAACTTTTAGGATGTTCTATCTCGATTTTCAAATTATTGTTTTTTACTTTACATATCTCAACGTCTCTAAAGTCAGAAGGTTTTTGCCCGCATTGTACAGAACAGCACATATTTGTATCCTTAACTTGAATTGTAGAAGAAGGGCATATCTGATTTGCAGCGCAGACATTCCCTCCGATTTCAGAGCAATTCATCTCATTTGTTAGCCCAACAATTATGCTCCAGTAATAGTCATTAACGGCCTTCCCGTCAGATAAGCGCGCCTGCAATGTATATATCCCTCCTCCTTTCTTAAATTTATATGAGTTTCCTTTGGTAGCATCTTCAACATTGTTTAAAAACCAGACGACATTTACATCGTCTTTTTCAGGATCTTCAACACTAATATCAAAACTTCTTTCCTGTAAAGAAAAGGCCCTTACAAATCCATCTGCCTGTGAACTAGATTTTAATCGAGGAGCATCATTAACAGGAAGCACATTGGCTTCTAAGAACTTTTTATTACTTCCATCTTTATCACTTACAATCAATTCACATCGTGCAACACCATTGTAATCCTTAGTAGATAAATATTCAACAACATTTCCATTAACATTGCAATCTAAATTATATTCCTGCCCAATAGAGAATGTTAATACATCGTTCTCCAAATCAGTTGCTTCTAAATTACAATTATATTTTTCATCCTCATTAATCTCTTTCAGACATTTTAATTCAGAAAATGCAGGAGGCTCATCCATTGGGTTTACGGTTAATTTTACGTTATTTGATTCTACTTTAGCATTACCCTCGCGCGCATTGAATTTAACTATCTCAGCACCATTCCAGTCTTTAGGTTGAGAAAAACCCACTATCCCATTCTCAATACCAACAACTATATCTCTATTCCCAGATACGCTATATTCCCCATCTAAATCAACATCAACAAAATAATCTCTTAAATTCAAAAGTTTATTCGGCGAGTTATCCTCATTCCATGTTATATCCTCTATCTTCTTTCCCAATGTAATAGGATCATTAATAGGCAATACTTTCAGGACTATTTTATTAGAGACAGTCTTATCAATACTATCATTTGCCCAGAATACTATCCAATCGTCTCCAAACCAATCTTGAGAAGCTGTAAACTTAAAAACTCCTGGAGAAACTAAAGTTGTTTGAATATTTTTATTAAAAGAACTCTCAGCAATGCCAAAGCTCAAAGGACTTCCTTCAATATCAGAAAAATATTTTTTAAGATCTATTGTTGTAGATGAATCTTCATCCCAAGAGATATCGGGAATATTATTCAACTTAGGAGAGTTATTCTTTATGATAATATTAACCTCTTTAGATGCTGTGAATTCACCATCACTTACTTCTACATTGAGTTTATATTCTCCTCCGTCATTCAATGTAGTCTGCCAGTAGAAAGTTTTATCTGACTCAGAAAATATAAATCTTCTATCATTTACCTTATAAGTTAATTTATCATTCTCAGGATCGTTTGCCTTTATAGGAATAGCTATTTTATCTCCTTTGAAGAAAGTCAAGTCCTCAATTGGCTGAATGCTCGGCCTATCATTTTTACAGTTTAAAACAGGGTCGCTACTAGCAGGGTTTATCTCAGGATTTCTATCGTTGCAATCCTGATCAGAAAGAAAACCATCGCCATCTACATCAGCTCCCTCTATAAGCCAATTCAGGCTATTTTTAAACATTTTCTTAGTCTCAACATTCCAATATTTTGTTTCAGTAATGCCAAAGAAAACAGATCTTTCTTTTGCAACATTCCCGTTTAGATAAGAATTTCCTGGAAATATTGTAGTAATAACTGCTTCAGATGTGCCACTAGCAGAGGAAACAATGATACCTATATTTCTCGGCTTTTCTCCTTTAAGAATATAAGCTCGAACATTTCTATTAGCTGAAGAATATGCATTAAAGCTTCCTTGTATTCCATTTACTATAGGATGCAATTTGTCCTGAACACTTAATTTGCCAGGACTTGATACTGAACCAGAGAACCTGCTCAATCCAAATTGAGGATCAGAATCCTTTCTGAAATAATTATAAGAATTAATGATCAACGACTTAAATTTATCAATAGGAATAGATTTTGGATTATTCAATCTTTGATTTCCAACTAAAATTATGTAATATGAATTAAAATTAGTCAGAGGGACTTTAGATTCCCCTATAATTTCATATGTATAGCCATTATTCCTTAATTCATCTAAAAGATAATTATCTACTCCTGAAGAATCTTTAATTATATACGCAACATCTGCTTTTTTTAAATTCCCAGCAGGCCTATTTTGAGAGCCATCACCAGCGTTTATTTTAGGATTCTCTTCAATATTAACATTTTTAGGAGGAGGATTTGGCGCAGGGCTAATATCTACTAATGAAGAGCACGAAATATCAGGCCGTGCATTACAAGTATTAATGCTAGCAGGGCAATAAACTCCCCTTGCCGCATCATATGTAGTGCAATATTGACATCCTAAACTGCTGTTGCATTTTCTATCCTGAATAAGAGGATTACATGCTGAAAATTTAACACTCTGTTCTTTCTCTAGGCAGAGCAGCTTAATGTCTGCCGCAGATACATTAGCAACATTAAATAGATAAAATATTATAACTAAGATAGAACTAAGATAGAGAGTTTTATGCATCCTTTCTGGTCACTCTTTTTTTAGGTTTAGTTTCTTTCTCACCTTCACGCCCTGAATTTTTTTGAACATTATCTCTCTTTCCATTTACCAAGAAATAGAATAATAAAACCATTAATATAAATGTCAAAATAACACCCATAATAATTAAGAGAGTGGGATCAAAATCTTGTGCACTTTCTGCTGTCTTCACACCCAATTTATCTCCTTTATTGTACTCACTGAATTTCTCATCCTCAATCTCAGAATCCTGCCCTAGTTTTCCTGCCCCAGCATACTTCTCATCAGCAATAACGACAATACTAGAACTCAAGCCGACTGAATTTCCATCTTCAGGGAAAAATCCAACATTGATTTTAGTTTCAGTTACATTAGCATTATCTGCCTTAATACTGAAAAGAGCATTCTTTTCTTCTCCAGGCTGTAATATAAATGACTCATCCTTTAATTTAACGTTTTTAGATAGGTCGCCTGTAACAGCAAACTTTATAGTTACCGGCACATCATTAATGTTCCTAACTAAGATAGATTTTTCTATATTCTCACCAGGGCCAACTCTTAACACCATTCTTGAGTTCCCAATACTTGCAGTTATCGCACTAGTAAATGGCAAAGAGACAAGAATAGCAGCCACTAACAAGAAAAATATGCTTTTCATTTTAGTTCTCATTTTTATACCTCTAGAGAACTCGCACAATTTCACTTATAAATAATATTATCATTTGAAGTATGTTTCATAGAATATTAAACTGTCTCTACTCTAATTGATAAAAACGATGAAGTTCTTTCTCATTTAATGGTTTAGGCTCTTCCAAAGGTTCGATGATAGATAAAGAATTATCATGATAACGGACAACAATACAAACAGCATAATCTGGAACATGAAACTTATGTTTTTCTGATAATAAGTCTAATTCTTCATAGAAAAATTTATGCATTCCGACAAAATCCTCATCCCTTGTTAATAAAAAAACATGATTTCCCCTTGATACTTCTAGAGCTTTAGCAAAAATACGAAGATCATTTAATTTATTTTGTCCTTTGACTAAATTTAAATCTCTTCTTTCTTTATACCATCTCTTTATCTTATGTCGTTCTGTAATATCAATAATAGATGGAAGAAGCTCAGATTCCCATTTATTAGAAGGAAGATAATTTTCCGTAGAGTGCTTATCTAATATGTTCTCTAATAAGTATGCTCTTTTCATACTAATAGATCTCATTCTTTGCAAAATAATATATGGCTCATCATATTTCATCTTTGGCCTCGATACACTTTGCTCAACGGAATTTTTAAGGATAGATATCAAACTCTCTATTCCATTACTTAAATAAATAAATTCCGATCTCATTTCTTCAGGAAAAGTAATCGGATTATCACTAAATCTTTCTATTATATTATAAAAAGTATTTTCTAGCTCAAAACTACGAGAATCCAAAAAACCATGATTTTTATCTTTTCCAACATAGTTCATTAAAAATGAATTATCTATAACTTTTACCCCAGGCAAAAATGCGATAGTTCTGTAAATATCTATATCCTTTAACGCCATAAAAAAAGATTCAAAACACTTTATTTAAATCTTTCTCTAGACTCTGTGAAGTTGTCGGTTGATGGAAGATAAGAGTTTGTCAATATTTTTTACTACTAAATAATTACTATTTAAGCGATAGGTTTAAAAAGTAAGTATAAAGCATAGACGATAAGCACTATTTTGCTCATTTTTATCTTCGAGAGAAAAAATTTATTCAAGGATCAACAGGGCACATAATCTTAATCTGCCTCTCTGCAATATTATCTATAGGATTAGAATCTTGCGCTCCAACAATTTTTGCCTCGATTCTCATCGTATAGTTGCCCTCTGTTAAAGTTAAGTTGATAGTTTTAGTTTTAAGTGAAGTTTCGCCCTGAGCAAGCTCTAAAACTGCGTTATGTGAGAATTCTATTGTTCCAACTTTTCCAGTAAAGTTAACATTCTCTATAAATGTTCCATTATTAGCTATTTTTATGCCTATCTTATATTTTTCATTGCATTGCAACTCATTCCCTAAGATATCAGATCCATTTTGATTTTCTATCCTTATTTTATTAACAGCATTTGTAAAATCAACAAAACCAACATCGTGTGCCTCTCTAATCTTTGCAAATTCCACACACTTCTTGAACATATTTTTTGCTTCAGCTGTCCAAAAGTCAGAAGCCACCAATCCGAAAAAGCAAATATTTGCCTTAGACATTTCACCATTCCCTAATTTAGTGTCTTGATCAAAATAAGCGATAACATCACCTATACTTACAATAGCTTCACCAGTGTAAACACCAGCCGCCTGTGTTGCAATTTCGCAAACCTTGTTATTATTATCTATATAATAATAAGACAAGGGTCTTCCTCTCTTATTTATTATATTATTATAAACCTGAATAATCTCCATATTCTTATTTACTCGTAAAGGCATATTAGAAGACAGTTTGCTAACTCCGTCTCTATCAGTTAATCCCCACGTTTCAGTATGGTAATAGTTAGAAACAACACTCGGTAGCATACCAACAGGAATCATCTCGCTATTTCTAAAACTTTCATCTCCAACATAAAGCAATTTATATTGTTTCCAATCTTTAGGCAATTTCCTTTCGCTAATCAAGTCAACACTCATTCCCATACCCTCAAAGACATTTATTATATTATGATCAACATTACCAGGATTACGATAGATATAAGCGGCATCTCCAGCAAAAACAAAGCTTGTTAATATTGATATTCCAAACAAAAGCAAAAACAATTTATTTAAGCACACTCTTTTTACCATAAATTATTGAAAAATAATTTATATTTAAACTTATCTTACTACTTTTTTTTAGTGAAATAAAAATTTGTTTAGATAACCTTGAATCCACTAGTTATTTCGTTTAATGTTTTATCCTGAAATAAAGTTCCCTCGATAAAAAAGATAAGCCTTGTGGAAACACAAGAGCTTATGAGAAAGCTGAATAAACAGAAAATAAAGTGGATTGTAAAACAAATTGAAAGGAGGGACATGGGTGTTTACACTATAGCTAAACTGCAAGGTATAACTCGGCAGCATGCTAGAAGAGTTGCTAAGAAATTTAAGACAAAAGAGCCAGAGTTCAAAAAATGTGGAAGAAAGCAAGAGAAGATAACAGAAGAAGAAAGAAAACTTATAGTAAATACTTACAATGAATATCTTGTTGGTGCAACTATGATTGAAAGAATCCTCGATGAAAAAGGGAAACATATAGGCCATAACAAAATACATAGAATCATGCTAAAGGAAAGATTGGCAAACCATGAAGAAAATAAGCAAAGAAGAATGAAATATAGATGTTATCAAAGAAAACATAGTTTGAGCCTCATTCACATGGATTGGTTTCAGTTCAAAGGGAAATAGCATATTCTCTACGAGGATAACGCTTCAAGATTCATAACAGGCTCAGGCGAATTTCCAAATAGGAGTTCAAATAATGCCTGGAAGGTCTTTAAGGAAAGCCTGAAATTTGGCATTCCAAAACAGCTACATTCTGATAATGACTCAACTTTCAAAGCAAATGAGTAAGAGGGCAAGAAAAAATGAGAATGTGACTTTGAAATAAAAGTAAGAAAAGTATGAGTGCATCAAATCTTTGCAAGGAGAAGACATCCGCAAAGCAAGGGCAAGAATGAAAAGCTCAACGGCACAATAAAGAGATTGATGAAAAAAGGCAAGAGTTTTGATGAAGCTGTTAAGCATTACAACTACAAGAAACCACATCGGGCTTTAGATACTCCTGAAGGCAAATTAAGAACACCTTATCAAGCCTTCCTTGATAAAATGAGAAAATAAGAAAATATAAATATGAGAAAGAGCAACTTAAATCAGAGAGAGCACTTTAATTCAGGACAATACAGAAACTTTAAAGAACAGAAATCTTTAAGGGGTTCTTGACATTGTGAATAAAGCTTGGTTTCAACAAGATAGCAGAGCTATCTTGAGCATTCTAACTTAATATACAATCAAAAGTTAGAATATATCTCTGTCTCAATAAACTCTAACAAACTGCTGACTCAGAGATTGAAAATCTCTGATAC
>Ga0213870_1000477_pt1 | contig 18597 bp, 18 predicted proteins | sample WICALVC2017_Meta_FD_160119 | JGI IMG/M metagenome (GOLD analysis project Ga0213870, IMG submission 160119) | Freshwater microbial communities from subterranean cave lake in Wind Cave National Park, South Dakota, United States - WICALVC2017 | ecosystem: Environmental > Aquatic > Deep subsurface >... | reverse complement strand
ATCCAAGAGACAAGAGGTTGGGATAGCGAAAAACAAATTACAGTGTCTCAAAGAGCAAAAGAAGAGGTGATGGATTATAGATATTTCCCAGAGCCAGATATTCCTCCAATTCGTTGGAGTCAGTCTCAAATCTCAAATCTCAAATCTCAAATTCCAGAATTGCCAGATAAGAAACGTAAAAGGTTTCAAAAAGATTATGGTTTATCTATTTACGATTGTGAAATATTGATACGAGAAAAAGCTATTGCTGATTACTTTGAAGAAACAGTAAAAGTGAATCATGAATTAAGAATTAAGAATCAGGAATCTATAAACACAAAGGTTATTGCTAACTGGATTATCAACAAAAAAGTAGACACAAATACTGTTCTTCCTGCTCAACTTATTAAACTCATTATGACATCAGGGCAAACAATAGCAATCGACACGCAAAAACTAGAAGAAATTGTTAAAGACGTCCTTCAGGAGAATCAAAAAGCAGTCCAAGATTACAAAAAGGGTAAAACCCAAGTCATTGGATTTATAATAGGACAGGTTAGGCAAAAAACCAAACAACCCCTAAATACAGTACAAATAAAAGAGACCATTGAAAAACTTCTAAAAATTAACTAAAGTATAAAGTACTAGCTATGATCAACTTCGTACACCTACACAACCATAGTGAATATTCTCTTTTAGATGGGCTTTCAAAAATCCCAGAAATGGTCAAGCGTGCCAAAGAACTTAATATGAAAGCGTTGGCGATTACAGATCATGGGAATATGTACGGAACGATTACCTTTTATAAAACAAGCCAAGCTTTAGGTATTAAACCAATTATTGGATGCGAAATTTACATATCCAAAAGATCAAGACACGATAAAGAGGCGGGAATTGACAACGACTCAAACCATCTAATACTTTTGGCAAAAAATAATACAGGATACAAAAATCTTATTAAAATAATTTCTATTGCAAACTTAGAGGGATATTATTACAGACCAAGAACCGATATTGAACTTCTTCGGCAATTTAGCAACGGGTTAATATGTTTAAGCGCATGTGTCAATGGATATATATCTGATCCACTGATACAAAACCAAGAAGAAACAGCGATAAAAAGAGCAGAAGTTTTATATAAAATATTTGGAGAAGGCAACTTTTATTTAGAACTTCAAAAACACATAAATGTTCAAAATCAAGATCTTCTCAACGAAAAATTAATTGCTCTTTCCAAAAAAATGGGCTTGCCTTTGGTTGCAACTAATGATAATCATTATATTTATAAGACAGATGCAGAAGCACAAGAAATCTTGCTTTGCATTCAAACACAAACAGCCTTAAATACGCCAAACCGTAAGCTCTCTATGATCTCCTCTCCCGATTTCTATATGAAGTCTCAAGAAGAAATGAAGAATCTCTTTATTCAAACACAAACAGCCTTAGAGAACACTTCTAGAATTGCAGATATGTGTAACGTAGAAATATCTCTTGGCAAGTGGATTATGCCTATTTTTGATGTACCAAATAATAAAACGCCACAAGAATTCATAAAAAACAAAGTAGAAGAAGGGCTAAAGAATAGATACAAAGAAATAATGGCAGAAATAAGAGCGCGAGCTGAATATGAATTGTCTATCATTTTAAAGAAAGGCTACGAAACGTATATTCTTATTGTTGCAGATTTTGTCAATTGGGCAAAAAACCATGGGATTACAGTTGGTCCAGGGCGTGGATCTAATGCTGGCTCCATAGTGTCTTATGCCTTAGGCATTTCGGATGTAGATCCTTTGTTTTTTAAGCTTCCATTTGAAAGGTTTCTTAATCCAATGCGGCCTTCGCCTCCAGATATTGATCTTGACTTTGCCGATAACAGACGAGATGAAGTTATCGAATATGTAACCAGAAAATACGGTAAGGATAAAGTTGCTCAGATTATTACATTTGGAACAATGGAAGCAAGGGGTTCTGTACGAGATACTGGCCGGGCGCTTGGCATGCCATATGCAGCTTGCGATAGAATAGCAAAGATGATTCCTCCTGGTTGGCAAGGCCATGCAATGACCATAGAAAAAGCTCTCGAACAGAGTACCGATCTCAAAACTGCCTATGCTACAGAACCAGACACCAAAAAACTTTTGGATCTTGCGACAAGATTGGAAGGTGTTGTCAGGCATGCATCTATGCATGCTGCTGGAGTTGTAATTGCAGATAGGCCTCTTACTGAATATACTCCTCTACAACGAGAAACCAACGGAGAGAAAATAGTTACTCAGTACGACATGTACACTGTTGGGGAAGATGGCGTAGGACTTTTAAAGATTGATCTCTTGGGGCTTAGAAATTTAGCAATTATAGAAGAAGCTTTACGATTTATTAAAGAAAACCAAGGAATAAATATTAATTTGTCTCAAGCATCTTTTGACGACAAAAAGACATTTGAGCTGCTCTCCTCGGGAGAAACTACTGGAATATTCCAGTTGGAATCTTCTGGAATGAGAAGATATATAAAAGAATTAAAGCCAACCTCTATATTTGATCTTCAGGCTATGGTTGCTTTGTATAGACCAGGGCCTATGGCAAATATCCCAGAGTTTGTTAAACGCAAGCATAGTGCATCTCATATCAAATATCCCGACCCTCGACTTAAAGAGATATTAAAAGAATCATATGGCGTTATTACTTTCCAAGATGATGTTTTGTTGACTGCAATAAAAGTAGCAGGATACTCTTGGCTTGAGGCAGACAAACTAAGAAAAGCGATTGGTAAAAAAATCCCATCAGAGATGAAAAAACAACACGACAAGTTTGTACAAGGATGTGTAGCAAACGGAATGAAAAAGGATAATGCTCAAAATTTGTGGAATTTATTTGAGCCGTTTGCGGGATACGGATTTAATAAGGCACATGCTGCGGGTTACGCAACCATTGCTTTTAGAACTGCATATCTTAAGGCGCATTTTCCAGTAGAATTTATGACTGCCTTATTAACAGCAGAGTCTCGGGGCACTACTGGTCCAACAAAAAACGAAAAAATAGCACAAGCTGTTGCAGAGTGTAAAAGATTAAAACTTACGGTTTTGTCCCCAGACGTTAATAAATCTGCTAGCGATTTTACTATTGAGGATAAAAAAAACATTAGGTTTGGGCTTTCTGCTATAAAAAATGTTGGAGAAGCAGCCATAAATAGTATTCTTACGGCACGAGGAACTGGTTTGTTCAGAAATCTTGTAGATTTTTATGATCGAGTTGACCTTGGTCCAGTGAATAAAAAAACAGTCGAGAGTCTCATAAAAGCAGGCGCCATGGATTCTTTTGGAAACAGAGCAAATCTTTTAATCTCGTATCCAGAGATTGCCGAGAATGCTCATAAAAAACGAAAACAAGAACAAGAAGGACAAGCTAGCCTTTTTGGCGATAGTTTAGACACGGGTAATCTTAAAAGAACTGTTTCAAATGTAGATGATTTTTCGTCCAATGAAAAACTAGCTTTTGAGAAAGAATTTTTAGGACTATATTTAACATCCCATCCACAACTTGATAATTTATTATCCTTAAAATCATTAATTTCCCATGAGATTGACCTTTTGACAGAAGAAAAAGAAGGCGCAAGAGTTAAAATAGGCGGAATTATAGAAACAATTAGAAGAATATTTACTAAAAGTGGAAACGAAATGGCATTTTCAACAGTTGGCGACGAAAAAGGATTATCTGTAGAATGTGTTATTTTTCCACGAATTTATGAACGACACAAAAATTTATTAATAAAAGATTCTGTTGTAATTATAGAAGGAAAACTTGATACAAAGAATGACAAGCCAACCATTATTGCAGAAAAAATATCTACAAAAAATCACTTTTCGTCTTGACTTAATATGTAATTAAGTCTACAATTGGATTAAGAATAAAAGGTAATTCTATGGTCTCGTTTATACCTGAATCAATTTTTAGTTTAGGATCAATCAGCATTACAAACACTTTATTGGGCACATTATTGGTTGATATAATCCTAATAGGAAGTTCTGTACTCATAACAAAAAAATTGTCCGCTATTCCCAACTTTTTCCAAAACGTGAGTGAATATATAATAGAAATATTTTACAGTCTAATAGAGTCTGTTGCTCAAAATCGAGCATTACTAATTTTTCCTTACGTCATGACTTTCTTTCTTTTCATTCTCGTTGCGAATTGGAGCGGGTTAATCCCTGGCGTTGGCACAATAGGATTCTTTGAAGATGAAAAGCTTATTCCGCTTTTAAGAAGTGCAACAAGCGATTTAAATCTAACTCTTGCACTCGCAATTGTATCATCAATTGCTACTCACATATTAAGCATTAGGGTAGTTGGCTTTAGAGACTATTTAAGTCGATACTTGTCTCTAAACCCAATAAATCTTTTTATAGGAATATTAGAAATAATTTCGGAGATAACCAAAGTAATTTCTTTGTCTTTCCGTCTCTTTGGCAATATTTTTGCTGGCGAAGTAGTTCTTCTAACTGTATCGTCAATTTTTGCTTTTATTTTTCCTACCCCTTTCTTATTGCTTGAGATTATAATAGGTATGGTACAAGCACTTGTTTTTGCAATGCTGACAATGGCTTTTATGGCTATATTAACTACACACCACAAGCCAAAGGAGGTGACGACAACATGAGTTTTAGCATTTCAGGAGGACTGATTATTGCCCTTGGCGGAGCAATACCAGCTTTAGCAATTGGCCTTATTGGAAGCAAGGCAATGGAAGCACTTGGAAGAAATCCAGAAGCTTCGGGAAGAATCTTGCCAGCCATGCTTCTTGCAATGGCATTTGCTGAGGCTATCGCAATTTATTCCTTAATTTTAGCATTTACCAAATAAGCATTATGGAACTTATCAAAAATTTTGGAATTAACCCTATACTATTGGGTGCTCAAATTGTTAATTTTTTAATAGTTTTATTTATTCTTCGTAAGTTACTCTACAAACCCATTACTCAACTTTTGCAAAAGAGAAAAGATACTATAATAAAGGGGTTAAAAACCGCGGAAGAAGCTCAAAAGCGGATGGAGCAAGTCCTTCAAGAAGAAAAAAATGTTCTACGAAATGCCCAAATTCAGGGAAAAAAAATTGTCGAGGATGCAACTCTTCAATCTATAGAAACCTCAAAAGAAATACGGGAAAATGCTAAAAAGCAATCAGAAAAGATTCTAAAGGAAGTAAGACTACAAATAGAAAAAGAGGCGAGAGAGACCGAAAAAAGATTAATGGAAAATGTTAGTAGTTTGGCGATAAAATTTCTACAAAAATCTGTTGAACAGTTATTTTCGGAAATAGATCAAAAAGAAGTTGTGGAAAAGGCCTTAAAAAAGATAAAAATATTAGTTTAAAACTTTATGACTAGCAACAAACTAAGAAATTTGGTGACAGAAAGTTATAAAAATGATATTTTAGACACCAACAAAGTATATGCCATTGCAAACTGTCTTACAAGATCCGAACTTAAACAGTATATTGATGCGCTTAAAAATCATGAAGATAAAAAAAACGTTATAGTTACTACGCCTTTCAAGGTATACAACCACAAAGGATTTGAAAAATTATTTCCTAATAAAAAAATATTTTATAAAATTGATCCATCTTTAATGTTGGGGGTAAAAATCGTAGATAACGACAATGTTTACGAATTCAATCTAAAAAGTAGGCTAGATGATATAATCTCTTATATTACAAAACGTTATGATTGATAACGAGAATATTATAAAGCAATTGGAAGAAAGATTAACGACATTTGGGGAGGACATAAGGGTTAAAAATATTGGCAGAGTTGTAAAAAATACAGACGGCGTAATAGTTGCTTCTGGGTTGTCAAAGGCTAGAATCGGAGAAATAGTACATTTTGGGGAAGGTGCGACTGGAGTTGTATTAAATCTAGACGAAGACTATGTCTCTATAATACTTCTTGGAAAAGGAGAAACCATAAAAGAAGGAAGCGAGGTTAAAACGAGCGGAACAATACTAAACATTAATGCATCAGACGCACTTTTGGGAAGGGTAATAAATCCGCTTGGAGAACCATTGGATGGAAAAGCAAGAATCAGGAACGGTAAAAGTATGCCTCTTGAACGGATAGCACCAGGTGTTGTTGAACGAGAATCGGTTAACACGCCTCTTAAAACTGGAATAAAAGCTATCGATACAATGATTCCAATAGGCCGAGGCCAACGCGAACTTATAATTGGGGACCGTCAAACCGGAAAAACTTCTATAGCAATCGATACAATCATCAACCAAGCCCGAAGGGCTACGGCGGGCAGGCCAACGGCCAAAGATCAAAGACCAGTAATCTGCATTTATGTAGCAATAGGTCAAAAACAAAGTACTGTTGCTCAAGTTATAGATAAACTGTCCCAAACAAACTCTCTTGACTACTCTATGGTTGTAAACGCGGGCGCTTCTGATCCTGTCTCCCTACAGTATCTTGCCCCTTTTGCAGGATGCGCAGTTGCAGAATATTTTTTGGAAAAAGGAAGAGATGTTTTAATAATTTATGACGATCTTTCCAAGCATGCCTGGGCATATAGACAAATATCTTTGGTATTACGACGTCCAGCAGGTCGCGAAGCTTATCCAGGAGACATTTTTTATTTGCATAGCAGACTTCTTGAACGTGCTGTTAAATTAAATAGTCAAAACGGTGGCGGATCAATTACTGCCCTGCCTATTATAGAGACACAAGCGAACGATATTTCTACCTATATTCCAACAAATGTTATCTCAATCACTGACGGACAAATTTATCTACAATTAGATCTTTTCAATGCAGGGATAAAACCAGCGGTCAATGTTGGAAATTCAGTTTCAAGAGTTGGAGGAGCCGCTCAAACTGCCACGATAAAATCTGTATCTGGAAAACTAAGGCTTGAGCTTGCACAATATCGAGAGCTTGCTATCTTTGCTCAATTTGGAGGAGAGCTTGATCCAACAACCACAGCCCAAATAGAAAGAGGAAAAAGAATAACAGAAATTTTAAAGCAGCCTCGATTTCAGCCATTGCCAGAAACATTACAATTTTTAAGCATAAACTCTGCGGTAAGTGGATTTTTGGATGATATTCCAGTTGATAAAATTCAAGAATTCGAAAAGGAATATCATGCTTTTATGAAGAGGCATCATCCAAAAATCATTGAGAATTTAACAAGTGGTGAAAGACCAAGCGAAGAAACCTTAAAACAAATCCAAAAAGCAACCCAAGAATTTAAGAAAACCTTTTAAAAAATAAATATGGCAAATATTTTATCTTTAAAAAGAAGAATAACGGCTGCTCAAAATGTTTCGAAAACAACAAAGGCAATGCAAATGATTGCCGCCTCAAAGTTAAAACGCGGCCAAGATTTAGCGCTAAAATCCAGGCCCTACGCTGACAAATTGGCGCAACTACTACAAAATATTGTAAGCAAATTAGAAGAAAAATTTTATCATAACTATATGAAAACTCCAAAACAGGTAAAAAGCAATCTTGTGATTATTTTTGCTCCAGATAAAGGGCTTTGTGGGGGATTAATAGGAAATATAATTGATGAAATTTTTAATTTTGATTCCAAAAACCCAAATACAATTTATATAACAGTTGGTAAAAAAATCGAAAAATATGTTTCGAGTCTTAACAAAGAGATTGTTGCCTCGTTTAAATTCGGTACTACTCTACCCTCTTTCGATAAAGTTTATCCTCTTATAACAATTATTAATAGTTTTTTCTTAGGAAAAAAAGTTAAAAGTGTAAAAATTCTATATTCTAAGTTCTTGAATGTGTTTTCCCAACAACAAGAAATTGTCGATCTTTTACCAATTGAATTTCCTTCTAAAGAAACAGTAAAACCTATGAGCAAGACTACTATTTTTGAACCATCACCCCAAATACTGCTGTCTCCTCTTTTGGAACACTATTTAGAAACTGTAATGTTTCACACCTCTTTGGAAAGTTATGCATCCGAACAGGCAGCTCGAATGTTGTCGATGCAAAATGCGACAAATAATGCAATTGAAATTACAAATGAGATTAGACTTGAGTATAATAAAGCCAGGCAAGAGAGAATAACAAACGAAATATTAGATATTAGCAGCGCAACTTTTACTACAATTATATAAGCTAATTGTAGTTTACGTATTCTATGAATAATAATGCTGATGGGATAATTATAAAAGTATCAGGGCCAGTGGTCGATGTTCGATTTTCTAAAGAACCACCATTTACCTACGAAGCTTTACTAGTTGATACTAAAAATAAAAAACAGTTGGTTTTGGAAGTAGCTTTTAGCATAGGAAACAAAGAAGTAAAAACAATAGCATTAGGCCCAACCGATGGAATTGCCCGCGGCATGCAGGTAAAAAGAACCAACAGCCCAATAAAAGTACCAGTTGGATTGCCAACGCTTGGTAGAATTTTTAATGTACTTGGGTTTCCTATTGATGGCAGAACTTTTAATCCAAACGATAAAAATATAATTTTTGAACCTATTCACCGTGAAGCGCCTCTTCTTGTCGAGCAAGAAACAACACCCCAAATGCTAGAAACAGGAATTAAAGTTATAGATATTATTGCTCCATTTACAAAGGGTGGGAAAACAGCAATTTTTGGAGGAGCAGGTGTTGGAAAAACAGTAATAGTTAAAGAACTTATACGAAATATCGCTATGGAACACAAAGGACACTCTGTATTTGCCGGGGTTGGAGAAAGAACGCGTGAGGGAAACGATTTGTGGGTAGAAATGAAAGAAGCAGAAGTTTTAGATAAAACAGTAATGGTTTTTGGACAAATGAACGAGCCACCCGCTAACAGAATGAGGGCTGCATTAACTGCCTTGACTATGGCAGAGTATTTCCGAGATAAAAAACATGAAGACGTCTTACTATTTATTGATAATGTTTTCCGTTTTGCTCAAGCGGGTTCCGAAGTTTCAGCACTTCTTGGAAGAATGCCATCTGCTGTTGGATATCAACCAACACTTGCCTCAGAAATGGGAGCTCTACAAGAAAGAATAACCTCTACAAAACACGGGTCAATTACATCAGTTCAGGCTGTTTATGTTCCAGCAGATGATTATACAGATCCAGCGCCAGTCACTATTTTTTCTCATTTGGATGCAACTATAAATTTGGAGCGTTCAATTGCCGAACAAGGTATATATCCAGCAGTTGATCCTCTTTTGTCAACCTCCAGAATATTGGACGCAAATATTGTGGGGCAAGATCACTATAATGTTGCTCAAAATGTAAAAAAAGTCTTACAAAGATATAAGGATTTGCAAGACATAATTGCAATTTTAGGAATTGATGAGCTGTCCGATGAAGACAAGTTAATTGTTTCGCGCGCTCGCAAAATTCAGCGTTTTTTAAGCCAACCAATGTTTGTAGCAGAAGTGTTTACTGGACAACCCGGACGATATGTTAAAATTAAAGATACAATTAAGGGCTTTAGGGAAATTTTAGAAGGAAAACATGATAACCTTCCCGAAAGATCATTTTACATGGTTGGAACTATTGAGGAGGTTTTAAAAAAAGCTAATGGGTCTTCTTCTTGAAATAATTACACCAGAAAAAATAGTTTTTAGAGATGAAATAGATGAGGCAATAGCTCCGACAGTAAATGGAGAAATTGCTATTTTGCCACACCATATTGGTCTTATAACCCAAGTTGTTCCAGGTGAGCTAATAATTAAAAAAAATAATAAATATCAATCTATTGCAGTAACAGAAGGCTTTTTAGAGGTAAGTAATAACCATATAAGTATACTTGCAAATTATGCTATAAATGCAGAAAATATTAATGTTGTAAAAGCGGAGGAGGCGAAAAAAAGGGCAGAGAAACTTATGAAAGAGAAAGCAAGCGATAGAGATTTTAGAATAGCAGAGGGAGAACTTAGAAAAGCAATACTCGAGCTTAAGGTTGCCAACAAACATAGAAAGAGAATTACTTTATAATAGATCCTTTATGCATGCATTACTCTACAACATTTACGAATCATACGATGAGAATTTTAAAAAAGGCCCACTTGGGATTAGGAATCTTAAAAAACCCATTTTTAAAAAAAGTAATCACTGCTATAAGTTTTTAGGATTTTCAATAAATATCCCATTTGGTATTCCGGCAGGCCCCTTATTGAATTTTAAGTTTATAAAAGAAGCATTTGATTTTGGATTTGCAGTATCTACCTATAAAACTGTTAGGACTGATTCTTTTCCCTGTCATCCGTATCCTAATATTGTCTTTTTGGATTCTCCCAACAGATTTGACCCTTTAAAAACATCTCGTCTAAAAGTTAGAAGTGGTCCAAAAGTTTTAAAAAATTTAACGATAACTAACTCATTTGGAGTTCCATCGAAAGATTCGAAGTTCTGGCAAAAAGACGTAAAAAGAGCCTTAGCTTATCAAAAAAGGGGAAGTCTCTTGATACTAAGCTTTATGGGCACTGTTAAAAAGAATCAAACTCAACAAGAATTTATTGATGATTTTGTAAATGCAGCAAAGCTTGCTAAACAGACTGGAGCAAAAGTATTAGAAGCAAACCTATCTTGTCCTAATATTGGAAATGAAGGGTTAGTCTGCTATAACCTAGAAGTAACCAAAAAAGTATGTCAAATGGTAAGAAAAGCAATTGGTAATACTCCTCTTATTCTTAAAATTGGATATTATAAGACATACAAAGACCTTGAAAAACTTGCAGAAATTGCCAATGAATATGCTAATGCAATTGCGGCAATAAACACAATTCAGGCAGAAATAGTAGATAAAAATGGAAATCAGGCGCTCCCGGGTGCAAATAGACTGAAAAGCGGTGTATGTGGATACGCAATACGATGGGCTGGGCTTGAAATGGTCAAAATGTTAAATAAAATTAGACAAAATAAAAATTATAAATTCCAAATAATAGGAATTGGCGGAGTATTAACCCCAGATGACTATTTTGAGTACAAGAAGTCGGGGGCAGATATTGTTCAATCTGCAACTGGAGCAATGTGGAATCCATACCTTGCCTACGAAATATGGAAAAAAGAAAACTAAATATGAACTTTAAACAAAAGCTAGAAAAAATTGTAAAAAAAAATAATTCTCTCCTTTGCATTGGTCTTGATCCAGACTTAGAAAAAATTCCGCAGCACTTAAGAAAACACGAGGATCCGCTCTTCACGTTTAACAGACTACTTATCGATGCAACGCATGATCTAGCATGTGCATATAAACCACAAATTGCACATTATAGTGCGTTGGGAATACAAGGTTTGGGATCTCTTCTAAAAACAGTTGATTACCTCACCCATAAGTATCCTGAAATCCCAATTATTCTTGATGCAAAACGAGCAGATATTGGATTAACATCCAAGCTGTATGCAAAAGAAGCATTTGATGTTTTTGGCACAGATGCGGTAACAGTAAATCCCTACTTTGGATTAGATTCACTCTTACCTTTTTTGCAGAGAAAAGATAAAGGGGTTATCATTCTTTGCAGAACAAGCAATAAAGGAGCTCTTGATTTTCAAGATCTTGAAGTATACTCTTCAAGCGATCAGGCGAAGCCTGAAATACCTCTCTACCTCTATATCGCAAGAAAAGTACAGATATGGAACAAAACGTATGGAAATTGTCTGCTGGTTGTTGGTGCAACATGGCCAGAACAATTGAAAAAAGTTCGAGAAATTGTACCTGACATGTTCCTTTTAGTCCCTGGTGTTGGCGCACAAGGAGGAAATCTTGAAAAAACACTCAAAAATGGCTTACGAAAAGACAAGTCTGGATTGATAATCCACGCAAGCCGCGCAATAATGTATGCATCCAAAGGAGAAGATTTCGCAGATAAAGCAAGAGTAGAAGCGGAAAAAATACGAAACATCATTAACAAATATAGATATGAATAGCACAAAAGAAAAAGTTGCAAAGATTCTTCTTGGCATTAACGCGATTACACTAAATCCCCAAAAGCCATATAAATATACCTCTGGAATATTAAGTCCAATTTATACCGATTGTCGGCTTCTTATTAGTTTCCCAAAATATAGAAAAATAGTAATAAATTCTTATACAAATGCTATAAAAAAATCAGGTGTTGAATTTGATGTTGTCGCTGGAACATCAACAGCTGGCATTCCCTATGCTGCATGGATTGCTAATATTTTTGATCTTCCCATGATTTATGTAAGAGGAAGATCAAAAGAGCATGGCAAAAGAAATCAAATTGAAGGATTAATAAAAAGAGGGCAAAAAGCTATAGTTATCGAAGACTTAATTTCCACAGGAGGAAGCTCCATAGAAACCGTAAATGCGATAAGAAAGGCTAAAGCTAGTGTATTTTATATTTTTTCAATAGTAACCTATTGGATGAAAAAGGCAGAAGATAGTTTCAAAAAAAATAATATAAAACTTATATCCTTAACTGACTTTAAAACTGTTGTGCGCGTTGCAGAAAAAAATAATTATATTAATAAAGAAAATAAACAAATGATTCTTGAGTGGGCAAACGATCCATCTTCGTGGGGTAAGAAAATGGGATTTGAATAACCCATCCTTTCTGGTAGAATATCCTTGTGCCGATATAGTTCAATGGTAGAACAGCGGTTTCGTAAACCGTCGACGGTAGTTCGATTCTACCTATCGGCTCATGGATAACAAGTTATAAAATGCATTTTCTTTATATCTTAAAAAGTTTAAAGGATAATAAACTTTATATTGGAGCAACAAACAATATCCAGACAAGAATTAATCAGCACAATAAAGGACAATCAAAATCAACAAAATATCGGAGACCATTGATTTTGGTTTATTCAGAACAGTACATATCGAAAAGTGAAGCCATGAAAAGAGAATGGTGCTTTAAAAATACAACCGATGCCACTGTAACCGCGAAATTCTCCATTTGATGCGACTACCTTGTAGCATGGATAATTAATAGGGTTTGGATTTTTTGTCATTATACGTCCAATGGCACGGGGCGATGTATTGCAGACTCCCGCCATCTCTTTATACGTTGCCACTTTCCCTTTTGGAATTTTTTTGAGTAGTAGAATAGCCTTGTGCATTTAGGTAATTCTACAAGTTTTAGTAGTTGACGGCAACTATTTGTTTTGCTAATATAAATCGTGCACACTAAATATATCTTTGTTTCGGGTGGTGTTATTTCGGGAATAGGAAAAGGCACTACAGTTGCATCCATTGCTCTTCTTCTTAAGTCTAGAGGGTTTAAAGTCGCTCCAATTAAATTTGAAAACTATCTAAATATGGATGCTGGTACTATTAACCCCATTGAGCATGGTGATCCTTTCCTATGCGAAGACGGAACAGAGGCAGATATGGACATTGGCAGTTACGAAAAGTTTTTGGGCGAAGACATGGGGCGGGATAATTTTGTTACAATGGGTCAGATTTATAAAACTGTAATAGATAGAGAAAGGCGATTTGAGTATGATGGCGAGGATGTTGAGGCAATACCACATATCACCGATGAAATAATTCGTCGAATCGTGAACCTTGGACACAAAAAAGACGCCGATTTTGTACTGATAGAACTTGGCGGAACAGCAGGGGAGTACCAAAATATTTTTTACTATGAAGCATCGCGTATAATGACGCTCAAAAATCCTGGAGACGTTCTTCACGTCCACGTAAGCTACGTACCAACACCAACGCACTTGGGAGAGCCCAAAACAAAACCAACCCAGCTCTCGGTAAGAACACTAAACTCGATGGGAATTCAGCCCGATTTTATCATTGCACGCTCGGAAAAAAACTTAGATCAGCGAAGAAAAGACAGATTTGCCCTCTTTTGCAATATGCACAAAGAAGACATAATTTCTAATCCAGACCTTTCTTCTATTTATGAAGTTCCACTTGTTCTGCATAAACAAAATTTAGACAAAAAAATATTGCAAAAACTTCATTTAAAAGTAAAAGCACCTCATCTTAAAGACTGGGATAATTTATTATCTAGAATTAAGAAAACCAACAAAAAGACTATAGAGATCGCAATTGTAGGAAAATATTTTGGGACAGGAGATTATCAGCTTCGAGATTCTTATGCTGCTTTATTTGACGCTGTTGATCACGCAAGCTGGCAGTTGAATATTAGCGTTAAAACGCATTGGATAGATGCTGAAAAGGTTGAATCTCATAAAGAAGAATTGAAAATCATACTTGGACGTCCCGATGGTATTATCGTTCCTATAGGTTGGGGAAAACGAGGCGCTGAAGGAATGATTAAAGCTGCATCCTACGCTAGGGTTAATAAAATTCCCTATCTTGGGCTTTGCTATGGAATGCAGCTTGCAGTTGTTGCCTTCGCTCGCGACGTATTGGGTTGGAAAGACGCTGATACCACAGAAAATAATCCCAAAACACCCCATCCAGTTATACATCTTATGCCAAAACAAGAAAATATCATGAAAAGGAGAGCATATGGTGGAACTATGCGACTGGGCGGATGGAAAGCAATTGTTAAACCTAAAACAAGAACATTTAGCCTTTACGAAATATACGGTGGTTTTATAAATAAGCCTAAAGGTTTAACAAGCGAGCGACATAGACACAGATACGAATTTAACGAAAGATATAAAAGAGAGTTAGAAAACGCTGGGCTTGTAATATCTGCTATGTCTCTTGATGAAAACCTTGTGGAAATAATTGAGTTACCAAACGATGTTCATCCATTTTACTTAGGCACCCAAGGTCATCCAGAGTACAAAAGCAAGCCACTGCACCCCCATCCAATATTTTTAGGATTTATTAAAGCTTGCGAGATGTTGAGAAATTAGGAAATCTTTCGTATAATACTATTTATGATAACAAAGATTAATTTTGCCCCAGGAGATATCGTTAGAGTTTTTGAAAAGATTAAAGATGTCGATCCTTCGGCAGGTCATTCGACTCTGAGGGGTGAACCGATTCGGCTGAGTTCGCAGCCGAAGCCCTCAGGCTCAGACTCGAAGAGCTCAGGGCAAGTAAAAACTCGTACTCAAGTTTTTGAGGGAACGGTTTTGGGAATAAGGGGTAGGGGAGAAAATAAGAGCTTTAGGGTTAGAAAATTGATTGGAGATATCTTGGTTGAAAGAATTTGGCCATTTACTTCTCCGAGTATTGAAAAAGTCGTAGTTAAAGAACATCCAAAGAAAAAGATAAAAAGAGCAAAGCTCTACTATCTATTTAATACTAAATGAAAATAGTAAACCCAACTGCAAAGTTGGGAGAAGATAAGGCGTGTAACTTTCTCCAAAAAAGCGGCTTCAAAATAATCGAGCGAAATTTTAGAAAAGGCTATGGAGAAATAGATATTATTGCTATTGACTCCTCAGATTTACAAGAAAAGGTAGTAGTTTTTGTAGAAGTAAAAACAAGAAAATCTAACAGTTTTGGTAGCCCGTTTGAGGCAATTACTCCATGGAAATTAAAATCTTTAATTAGAGCGGCGCAATTTTACAAACTGATCCATCTAGATCTTCCGGGCAGCATGAGAATTGATGCAGTTTCTGTTGTTTTGTCAAGCAATAACCAGATAGAAAATATAGAACACGTAAAAAACATCAGTGGATTTTAGCTTCGCAAGGTGAGACCTTGCAAGGCTAGGCAGATTTAAGGGATTTAATTCGGTCGCGAAGAATTGCTGCTGTTTCAAAATCGAATTTTTTTGCTGCTCCAAGCATTTCTTTCCGCAGTCTTTTTATCAAAACTTCTTTTTCATCCGGAAGCAGAACTTCTTTATTCTCTAATTTCCAAAAATAATCAGAGTTCTTATCTTCTTCTTTCTCAACCAGTCTTGCTCTTATTGTTTTTTCAATGCTCTTTGGGGTTATATTATGTTTTTTGTTATATAAAAGCTGTACTTCTCTTCTTCGATTAACTTCTTTAATTGCCTCCTCCATTGACTTTGTTTTTGTATCTGCATACATAATTACCATTGAATCTATGTGTCTCGCAGCTCTTCCCATGGTTTGTATTAAAGAAATTTTACTTCGTAAAAATCCTTCTTTGTCGGCATCTAAAATTGCAACAAGAGAAACTTCGGGTAAATCTAAACCTTCGCGAAGTAAGTTAATTCCAACAATAACATCATAATCTCCACTTCTTAGTTTATCTAGCACATCTTGACGATTGAGAGTTTGAATATCAGAATGAAGATACGATACTTTAATTCCTTTTTCTTCTAAATACGATGATAATTCTTCTGCCATACGCTTTGTAAGAGTTGTTACCAAGATTCTTTGTTTTTTTGATACTCTTTTTTCTATTTCAGAAATTAAGTCTAGAATTTGGCCTTGAGTTGGCCGTACAATAACTTCTGGATCAACAAGACCGGTTGGACGAACCAATTGCTCGACAACTGCATTTTTCTCTAAAGATAAAGAAATTTCGTAGTCACTAGGTGTTGCGCTAACAAATACTATTTGATTAAGTCTTCCAAGTAGCTCAACATAACGAAGAGGTCGGTTGTCTAAAGCAGAAGGAAGTCTAAAACCATACTCAATTAATGTTTCTTTTCGCGCGCGATCGCCATTGTACATGCCTCTTAGTTGGGGTACTGTCATGTGCGACTCATCGACCATACACAAAAAATCTTTTGAGCATTCTCGGAAATAATCTAAAAGTGTATATGGTGCCTCGCCTATATTTCTGCCGTCAAAATAACGAGAATAATTTTCGATTCCATTTACATAGCCTATTTCTCTAATCATCTCAAGGTCGAAATTTGTTCTGTCTTTTATTCTTTGAGCTTCTAAAAATTTTCCTCGTTTTTTAAATTTTTCAACTTGTAGTTTCAGGTCGTTTCGAATCTGCTCAAAAACGCTGTTGTACGATTTTGGATCAGTCATATAGTGTTTTGCAGGGTATATTACCGCCGCCTTTAATGAGGAAATACTTTCTCCAGTTAATGGACTAAACTCTAAAAGTTGTTTGACTTTTCCACCAAATATTTCTATTCTAATTCCGTTATCTGAATAGCTGGGAAATAAATCAATTGATTCGCCACGTACTCTAAAAGTTCCTCTCTTAAAATTATACTCGTTTCTTTCGTACTGTAAATCTGTTAATCGAAGCAAAACTGACTTTTGATTGATGGAGATCCCAGTTCTCAATTCCAAAATGAATTTTCCATATTCAATAGGGGAGCCCAAATTATAAATGCACGAGACTGACGCAACAACTATAACATCATTTCTAGTTAAAAGGTTTGCCGTTGCCGAAAGTCTCAATTTATCTATTTCTTCGTTTATCTCTGCCTCCTTTTCTATATAAGTATCGCTTTGGGGAATATAGGCTTCTGGTTGATAATAATCGTAGTATGAAACAAAGTAACAAACTGCATTGTGTGGAAAAAAGTCCCTAAATTCTTGATATAGCTGGGTGGCCAGAGTCTTGTTGTGCGAAATTACAAGCGTTGGTCTTTGGAGGATGTTTATAACATTTGCCATGGTAAAAGTTTTTCCGCTCCCTGTAACACCTAAAAGAGTTTGGTATCTTAAGTTTTTTTTAAGATTTTTAACTAATTTTTCTATTGCTTGTGGTTGATCGCCGGTTGGCTTAAAACTTGACACGAGTTTAAAATTCATAGAAACTATTTTAGCACATGAGGATTACAAAAAATTGACCTGATTTGTATATGTTTGTCATATTGACAAAATTCTCTAATATTTCGTATAAAATATTGTATATGGCAGGAGTTTTATACAAAAAAGAAAGAGAAGTATTAGACTTTTTAGCTCAATTTCAAAGACAGTACGGATATTCTCCAACTCTTACAGAGATAGCAGTTGCTACCGGACACAAAAGCAATTCTACAGTCCATTCGTTAATTGGGGGCTTGGTGGAAAAAGGATATATTCAGAAAGTAGAAGGCAATAAAAGAGTACTAAAGATTATAGACGAAAAAGTTACATACGCATTAATGGGCAGTCAACCGTCTATAACTCTTCCCTTAATGGGCTATATTGCCGCTGGAAAACCACTAGAGCCACACAGTGATCCAAATGCAACATTTTTAGTTTCTGCTAGTATTCTTTCTGGCAAAAAGACTGCTTATGTATTACAGGTAAAAGGAAGTTCTATGGTTGAAGATGGAATTTTGGATGGCGATTATATGATTATTGAAAAAACAGAAGAAGCAGTAAATGGGGACATTGTTGTTGCTCTTGTAGATAATAACCTAGCTACACTCAAACGTTTTTTTAAAGAAAACGGCAAAGTCGTTCTTAAGCCGGCCAATGCAGAAATGGAACCTATTTATCCAAACTCCTTGATAGTGCAAGGAAAAGCTGTAGGGTTGGTACGACGTTTTTAACCCACTTGGCTAAAACTGCAACCCTCCACGATTTGACAAAACCTTTATTGTTCGAGGCTGAAAGCCGAGAACTTTAAACATTAAAACTTCTCGCTGGAGTTTATCTCGAGTTTACCGAGAGACTCGAAGAATAAATTCCTTTGACAACTCGTTTTTCCTCCTTGACATCCCCTTTTCCCTATGCCTATACTGTTCATGGTTATTAACTATGGCGCGTATTTTAACTTATCATACCCCCACTCCTTCAGAACTAAAACAGAATCCTCTAAAATCTCTCTGGGAACAGTTTAAATCCTTGGATAAATTTACAAAGGGATTTATTCTT
>Ga0213870_1000476_pt1 | contig 18668 bp, 17 predicted proteins | sample WICALVC2017_Meta_FD_160119 | JGI IMG/M metagenome (GOLD analysis project Ga0213870, IMG submission 160119) | Freshwater microbial communities from subterranean cave lake in Wind Cave National Park, South Dakota, United States - WICALVC2017 | ecosystem: Environmental > Aquatic > Deep subsurface >... | reverse complement strand
GTCTTGATTTCTGTATAGTGAACGAGTCCCGATTACATCGAGGATACTCGATCGTCTTGATATGATATTCAAACTTGAAATTCATAGACGATCGGTATAATATCTTCTTGTAATGAAAAAATTATTACTTTTTACAGTTCTGCTAGTCGTTATACTTTTATCAGTTTTAAGTAAGCGAAATAACTCAGTAGGCCAATCCAGTCAGGCATTGGCAACCGCAATTGATCCAACCGCCATTGAAAATTTAGTCATTTATCAATTCTCCCAAAATACTAAACCACTTGAAGGACTCTTAGTATCAGTTCCACTTAACCAAACACTGCCTGATCCGCTAAATTTTACTATATATCTTGATATTGATGGTGACGGCAAGTTTCTAAACAATGAAAAAGTTGTGGATGGTCTGCCCGGACCAGTAGAAGAAATTTTTCCTAATGCATTTCCGGCAATGGCACATAGCAATCAAGTTAACCGGCTTCTTTTTAATCTTGCCGATGGAGCATCTATTTCTGCAAAAATTCACCTGATTGCTCCATCAGGAGATGAAGTGGTACTTAACAAGCAGGCAGAAAAAATGCAGATAGATATAGGAGAAGTTTTTGATCCGGCTCCAGGGTTTACCGGAGGGGTTAGTAAACAACTTACATCTTCGCCATTGATTTCATTTTTTCAAATGGACTTTATACCCCGTGTCTTTGCCCAAAGCGGCAAAAAAGATCCATCAAAAGTCCCTGTTTCAAATAAAGACGTTCCTGATATGGGAGGCAGGAGCGGCAAATCTAATGAATGTGTACCGCTTTCCCTAGCTAACTCACTTCTTTGGCTTGCCCAAAAAAACGGTTTTGAGAATAAGCTTCCTGCAACAGCCGATGCTCTCGTTGACGAGCTTGCTACTGATGTAAAGTGGACCAAGGATGGCACGAAAAATGAAAACATCTTCTCCGGTAAAGAAGCATTTACAAATCGTCGAGGATTAATGCTCAACAATAAAAAGATAGATAATGAAGTAATAAATGGCGAAAGTCAACTCTGGAAAAAAATTGTGAGTGAGCTAAATGATGGAGAAGATGTGGAATTGATTATAGACTTCAAACAGAGTCCCAAAGGAGCAGTAACAAAAGGGCACGCGGTAACTGTGGTTGGAGCTGATAAAACAAAGAAAGGTAAACAAATGATTACCATCCACGATCCAGCTACACCAGAAGGGAATGATACCTATGAAGTTGATCGCAACGGCCAAATTATAGGCTACCCCTTCGGTAAATCGTATGTCAATTTCATCGTTTCCGAATCCTTTACAGGACCCACTCCTACACCGACTTCCTCACCAACTCCCACTAGTTCTCGGACTCCAACCCCAACCAAAACACCAACTCCAACCAGAACTCCTACACCGACACTTACTCCTGAGCCATCTGAGACAACTACTCCTACTCCTCCAATTTCTCCAACTTAATTCAAGATGAATTGATTGAATTTAGTGCGTTCCAGAAACTTGCTTCTGCTTTTTCCATAGTATATTCAGTCAAAGCATATACCACAGCATTTGCTTGCAAACGGTCTAAGCGATCAACATCATGCATCAAAGATATGATCTCATTTGCTGCCTGCTGTGGTGAGTTAACCAATATACCGACTGGATAATCACGTTTAGAAAGCAGTTCTCGCGTTGTCTGGCTTTTCGCACGACCTATGACGGTGAGTCCAGACTGCATTGCTTCGATTGTGACTCGGCCGAATCCTTCTTTGGGTGGAAACATACAGAAAATATCAAAGGCTGCATAGTACTCTTGAAGTTCTTTCCATGATTTTTCACCTGCCCAGATTAGGCGAACTCTGTCTACCAATGTTTCATGATTCGTGTCGCGTGTTATTATATAACTCTGGTCTTGAAGATTCTGTCTATACCGCTCATAGACTGAATTGGCACCGCCAACAATTGTTATATTAATCCTCTTATATAATGAATCAACGGCTGGTAATTCCTTACGTAAACGTAAATCTTTATACATATCCAATACCCAATCCAATCCTTTCTCTGGAGAAACTCTTCCCACAACAAGTACTCCTATTTCATCCTGATCTAGATATTTTTCTCGTATTGGTGGTTCAGATTTAAACCGTAGTTCTGGGCTAAATTCTCTACCTATTGCAGCAGGAACAGTCGCAATAGGATTCCGGACACCAATTTGTCGGAGTGATTTTTCTACTGATATTGATTCAACGAGATTAAGCTTCACATGGTTTCCAAAGTATCGATAGATAGGTTCCCAATTCGGCCAAAGCCTATGATCACGCAGAAAATTTTTAACAGGTTGATTTAATGGTCTCTCATGTGCAATATTAACGTGTGAGCGCCAGAAAGCAACTGATCGTAGCCTTAAATTTGGAGGTAGGGCCAGAAAGAACGTGAGTTCATAGGGACCTGGTTGATCAAACAATAAGAAATCAGGACTGTGCTGTTTAATTTCATCAATAACTTGAATTAGATCTGCAGGATGAGGGATAGCGGATGAAGTAGTTGGGATCTGTATGCGGCGGGTTTGTCTATGAGTAGCTTCAATCCCGCTAGGAAAAGAATGGGGAGAGATGAGATGCCAATTCGCATTAAAATTATTAACCATGTTAATCAAACTCCTTTCAGAGCCGTAAACCCTATTTAAATCATGACGGAAGAAATAATTGACATCTGGGCGCCGTTCCAGATCCATATAGGGGGATATTATACGATAAATTTGGGTGACACTGAAAGGGAGTCAAAATTTTTATTTGTAAGGACTATATTGGACTTTGTAAACTGCACCTGCTTTGTCATCTGACACGAATAGATTTCCCGAGCTATCAAATATCACATCGACGGGTCGGGCATTTGCTTGTGAGCCTGATATAAATCCTGTCATAAAATCTTCTTCACCAGATATAGTATTTCCGTCCACATTCATTCGAACTACTTTATAACCGGTGGGTACTGATCTATTCCATGAGCCGTGGTATGCCACCAGTAAATCACCCTGCCAGTCTGATGGAAATTGGGGCGAATTGATAAAGGCTAAACCTAGAGGAGCAGAATGAGCAGGAATTTCGTAAATAGGAGACTCGGTAAATAGACAAGGGTCCTCTGTATAAATATTTTTATCGAAATTACTATCGTGTACTTTCTTCCCGTAACAAATTGGCCAGCCGTAATTTTGCCCGTCTTTAATTATATTAATTTCATCGGGTGGTTTATTATCTCCCAGGAAATCTCTACCCATTTCCGTACCCCAAAGTTCTCCGGTTTTAGGATGCGTTGTAATAAAAACAGCATTTCGAAGTCCACTGGCAAAAAGTCGGGGACTTGCTCCATCTGAATCAGAAGTAATTACTGCCGCAATCCATTCATTTTTCTCATAGCAAACATCACAAGTTGAACCCAATGAGATAAACATTTGGCCATCCTTATTAAATGCGATTGTTCTGGTAAAATGCCTTCCTCCTTTGGGTAAATCAAAAAGTTTTTTATCTTCCTCTGCTTTTAGATTTTCTTCGTCCCAGTTGTAGCGAACTACTTTGGTTTCTTCGACAACAAAAAGTTTATCCTCAAAAAAAGCAATTCCATGAGGTTTATTAAGTCTCGATAAAATTGTTTTGTTTTCATCTGCTGAACCGTTTGAATCTCGGTCTGGTAATGCGACAACTTTACCAGACCCTGGAATTGAAAGCAATAAAGTACCACCAGGAGAAAACTCTAAATCTCGCGCGTTACCCAAATCTTTGGCAAAAAAACTGATAATGAATCCTTTTGGAGCTTTAAGTCCATTCACTTGAGCCGCTCCGAGTTCATTATCTATATCTCCAAAACCGGTTACTGCTGTTTCTTTAATACCACTAGTAGGTGGTAAAACTGCTGGTCGAATGTCACCAATGCTTCCTTTGAAAATATATAGAATTGCAAAAAGCAAAACAAAAGTGCCGATAAGTAGAAACAGTGTTTTTTTCATTGCTCCTAGTATATGTTAACTTTAAAAAAAATCAAACCAGCTTCTTTATATAAACCCAATTATAAGAATGTCAACAGTCGTTAGCAGCCACTTTAATAATATATATTATTAAAGTAGAGAAATTATAAAATGGATTTTAGGGCTTGAGAATTGGAATAGAAGTGATATAATATTAATAATTGAATATGGAATTTACATCATTTCAAGTAGATGTTTACAGCAAGAAGCCTCTCCATTTGGAGGGGATAATTGCGTGAGATAAATAGTTAATTAAAGTCACGAACAACCCCTCCAAAAGAGGGGTTTTTTTGATGGCTAATTTTGAATGGGCCGCTAGCTCAACCGGTAGATCCGTCAGCTGACGGACTTTTAAGCAAGGTGTTCTGGGTTCAAGTCCCAGGCGGCTCACTTAGATCTTAAATGTAAAAAATTATGCTTAATAGTCTTTTGTTGATTGGAAAATATATGCAAGATCAATTTCGTCCAGATGGACAACAATTTATAGGAAGAGAAATAACAAATACTCTATCAAGAGTTGTGGATCTAGTTCCAGAAGGAAATAGTGTAACAGTTGAAGGAACCCCTATGTATGCTGGTGAACCTTGGGGATCTACACATGAATTTGGAACTAACCTAGTACTTCCTGCTTTAACAGATAAGTTGGAGGATAGATATTCATCCGTAAGTCATATAGCTCTAATAGATGATTTTACTACAGATAATTATGTTGATCCCTCTTACTTTACTTTACAAATGAGACAAAGACCAACCCGAGTTTTTTATGAGTCGGAGTTTCAATCTGAAGCAGAGGAAAATCTTCTTAGACTTCAAGGCGAAGGAAAAACTCTTTATATAGGCGGTGAAGTTCTCCTCAGTGAGCACAAACAACCAGTATTAAGAGTGAGGAGTGGAAGAGTGAGCTGTGAACTTTTGGACGCCTGTTTTCAACGAAGTAAAGGCGGAGGAATTCATATTATTATTCATCCTTCTGAATTTACACATCAACAAGAAAACATGAGGACAATTCTTAGAGCGATATGTGGTGGCCGTTTACCCTCAGATTTTATAAACATTTATTTTAAAAGCCATTCGCTTGCCTTAAGTAAAGTTTTATTTACAAATTCTTATGGAAGAACACATCAAATTTAAAATAAAAAATAATTCCGGAAAAGCTTGGATTTACGAAGGTTGCGGAAATAGACTACTCTTAGTTCATTTGTGGAAAAAATTTCAATATAATGACATTGATTTGAGGGATAAACTCCAGGAATTTGGAACTAATTCTGGAGTAGATAGTGTAATGGTCTTAACTGGACAACCTGAAAAATTATTTGCCCAAAGATACCATTTAACAATGGATGTGTTTGAACCTAGAGGTATTGATCCAGAAAATCCAAATTTACCAGGAAGTTGGTCTACTATGTGTGGCAATGGAATTCGAGCTGTCGCTAGATACCTGATAGATAGTTCAAAACTTGAATGTTTTATTAAAACAAAAAGTGGGACTCGACAAATTGCTGTATTGCCAGATTATCAATTTAGGGTCAATATGGGAAAATTCACAATGGATAAAAAAGATTTGCGAAAATACGTCAGTAGCTTTAATTTTGAATTTATTAGATCGAAGATAATTAATGTTTCAACACAAGAAATTATTGTAGGGTTAAACGGGGACTATGATAAAAAAGGTCATATCGATGGAGAGCCACACTTAGTGTTATTTTTGGAAAATTACATCTCAACCATGTCAGGTTTAGTAGAATTAGCAAACAAAATTGGTCCATTGATAACAAATAATAGAAAAGAATTTTCCCGCTGTATAAACACAAACTTCGTTTCGATAAAAAAACGCAGAGAAGATTGTATCGAAGTACTGGCATGTACATTTGAGAGAGGGGTAGATTACGTGACTCAAGCCTGCGGGACCGGAGCAACAGTAATTGGCTCTTATTTATTATCAAGAATTGAAGGTTTAAATGTCGTAAAAGTAATTATGCCTGGAGGGGTGTTATTAATTTCTCGCGGAGAAAACGAAGATTATTTTCTCACTGGTCCAGCGAATTCTTTACCATTGCGTAAACACTTGTAATTTAATTTTGATAAAATAGACTAACTATATGTTCTGGGCGGATAGGGTTGCGCAAGAAATTATAAAATCTGGAAAATATAAACCTTACTGGGTGGATGATATGAAAACTCCCTCTGGTAGAGTTCACGTGGGTTCTTTACGCGGTGTAGTGGTTCATGACCTCATTTATAAAGCATTAATTGATGTGGGAGAAAAAGCTAAATTTACTTATGTATTCGACGATCATGACCCCATGGATGCTCTTCCTGTTTACTTAGACTCGGGAAAATGGAGTCAACACCTGGGTAAACCTCTTATGAATGTGCCTTCACCGGATGGAAAAGCAGAAAACTACGCAGTTTATTTTGCCCGCGAGTTTGAACAAGTTTTCAACAAAATTGGTAGTCACCCCGAAATTATCTGGGCAAGTTCTCTATATAAAACCGGCAAGATGAATGCTGATATAAAACTTTGTTTGGATAAAACGGATGTTATTAGAGGAATTTATGGAAAACTTTATAAGAAAAAATTATCTACTGATTGGTATCCATTTCAGCCGGTTTGTCCGAATTGCGGAAAAGAATCTACAACCAAAGTAACTAGTTGGGATGGGAAGTTAATAACTATCTGTTGTAATGTAGATGCTGTCGATTGGACCAAAGGTTGTGGCATTTGTACAAAAATATCGCCCTTTAGCGGCGAAGGAAAATACGTGGGAAAACTGCCATGGAAGATAGAGTGGGCTGTCAAATGGAAAGTTATCGAAATAACCATCGAAGGAGCAGGCAAAGACCACATGAGTAAAGGAGGCTCTCACGATGTTGCTCGATTGGTCAGTGAGAAAGTTATTAAATATCCAACGCCGTATTCTTTCTCACATGAGTTTTTATTAATTGGAGGAAAGAAGATGTCCTCGAGTAAAGGTTTAGGTTCTTCGGCTAAAGATGTGTCAGAAATAATACCACCGTATTTGCTGCGTTTTTTGATGGTGAGAACACAAATAAATCAAGCAATTAATTTTGATCCATTCGGGTGGACTATACCAGATCTATTTGACGAATATGATCGCTGCTGGCAAGCATATATTACGAAATCAGACCCTGACTTGTCACGGATTTTTGAACTTTCTCAGATAGAAGCAAAACAGCGAGAAATTTTCATTCCCCGATTTAGGACATTGGCACAAATTATGCAATTTCCCAATGTAGATATTATTGACTTCTTTACAAAAGAAAAAGGCAGCCAATTAACAAATGATGAGAGAAAAACTATAAACGAGCGGATAAAGTACGCCAAACTTTGGCTTGAAAAATATGCTCCGGAAGAAGCAAGATTTTCAGTAAAAAAAGAAATACCTCAAGAGGTCTTGAAATTAACAGAGCTACAAAGAACTTATTTACAAAAAATTGTTGAATTGATTGGAAAAGTTAAATCTGCCGAAGATCTACAAACCTCTTTATATAATCTGGCTAATGAATTAAAACTATCCACAAAAGAGGCTTTCAACGCTATTTATCTGGCATTATTAGGAAAACCATATGGGCCTAAAGCCGCATGGTTAATTCATTCTCTAGATAAAGAATTTGTTAAAAAAAGATTTAGCGAAATTCAAAAAAAAGGTCAGAAAGGAGAAGTGAGTGAGTATTTATACTCGATATTAGATCAACCAGATATATTTACAATTGATCCGGAAGTAAAAAGACGATTCCCCACAGTTACGGTTGCTATAGCTATTATCAAGGGAGTAACTATTCAAAAAGAAGACAAAAAATTACAACAGGAAATAGACACATTTTTAAGTTCAGTTGGAGACCTAACAACTCAAAAACTAGGGGGGTATTCAGAAATTCTAAGTTATAGAAGAATTTACAAAGAAACTGGGATTGATTGGCACTCAAGACGTCCTTCTCCTGAGGCATTACTGCGGAGAGTGGCGCTAAAAAAAGGATTATATCAAGTTAATACCTGTGTGGATGCATATAATCTCGTAGTGATGAGAAATCGTGTATCATCTGGAGCTTTTGATTTGGATAAAATTAAATTTCCGACAATTCTTCGTTTTGCAAAAAAAGGCGAGAAAATTCATCTTCTAGGCGATGAGGATCCAACAGAATATAAAAAAGGAGAGGTAGCTTATTTTGATCAAGTTGGAGGATTTAATATTGATTTTAACTACCGGGATGCTCAAAGAACCATGGTTACGGAGAAAACGAAAAATTTATGGATTAATATTGAAGGAGTTTATGAAATCGGTAGGGAAAAAGTAGAAAAAACGCTACGAGAAACAGTGGATATAATTACGAAATATTGCGGTGGAAAAGTTGAACGAGTAGGAATAGTAATCTAGACTTATTAAATGAGTGACAATTTTTGATACACTTCAATAAAATGATTTGAATCATTTTGTTTTAATATATCAAAGTATAACATTGATAACATATATATGATTACACGACAGCTAGCTTGGGAGATATTAACTGCACACATGAAGAATCAGAATTTGATTCGACACTGTTTGTCGGTTGAAGCGGTTATGCGCGCGCTTGCGCGCGAACTAAGAACTAAGAACCCCGAACTAAGTACTGAAGAGTTTGATGAAGAGATATGGGGGATTGCAGGACTAGTTCATGATGCGGATTACGAATTAACCAAAGAAAACCCCAAAGAACACACTCATAAAACAGTTTCCTGGTTGAAAGAATTAAATGCAGATAGCAAAATTACAGATGCAATTCTTGCGCATGGGTTTGGATTTGTGCAAAGCAATCCTCAACCGTCTAATAATATGGAGTGGTCGCTTTATTGTTGTGATGAATTAACAGGGCTTATTGTTGCAGTAGCACTAATTAAGGAAAAATCAATTAATAATGTATCTGTAGAATCTGTGTTGAAAAAATTTCCCAAAAAAGATTTTGCCGCGGGAGTGCATAGAGATCAAATTAAAATGTGTGAGGAAAAATTGGGAATTAAATTGGAGGAGTTTGTAAAGATATCTCTGGAAGCAATGCAGGGAATAAGTAAAGAATTAGGATTATAAAAATGTAATGCCAATATACGAATGCATACCAATTATACAAATGTAAATATAATACTAATATACGAATGTTTGCCAATTATACTAATAGAAAGAAAAAAATTTCTTAATTAGTATCATTAGTACTATTTGTATATTCGCATAATAATTATTCGTTTCATTGGTATTAATTAGTATATTAGCATCATTAATATTATTTACTTATTGACAACTGATATAAAATCCCTTATTTTTCTATAATATACATCATGAAATCTGACCCAAAACTGCTTTTAGTTCCTCGTGCAGTTTCCCTCAAAAAGAAAATCCAACACATAACGATTCTTTATAACGTTGTTAAAAAACTTGAGTATGGAGAAGAAGCGGATTTACTCGCTGATTATGATACTGTAAAAACAGCTACCGCAATCCACCGAACACTCAAAGAAGAAGGATTTAAAACTTTGCTATTTGAACTTAATGAAAATAATTTAGAGGATCTCTTTGAGTTAAAAACAGATCTGATATTTAACCTTTGTTATGGCATAGGTTCAATCTCACGCACTGAAGCACAGGTTGTCAAAATCTTAGAGAAATTGGACATTCCTTTTACCGGGGCCGGTAGTCGCTCGATTACTACAACTACAGATAAAGAAGCGACGAAGAAGAAATTTATCGAATATAATATCCCGACGCCAGCCTTTCAGGTTTTTGTTACTTCTTCTGATCGGCATGACCCGAGATTGCATTTTCCATTGATTGTAAAACCTAAAAATCAAGACTGTAGTCTGGGAATTCATAATAATGCGGTTGTGGAAAACAAGTATGATTTACAAGATCGAGTTGCATTTCTACTCAAATCTTATAAAGAACCAATTTTGGTTGAGGAATATATTGAGGGCAGAGAATTAAATGTAACCCTTATTGGAAATAACTCGAAAGTTTTGATGTTACCAATCTCAGAAATAGTTTTTGGTCAATCATATATACAGGAGAATAAATGGAAGATAGTTGATTTTGAAGCAAAATGGATTGAGGAATCGATCAACTTTACTGAAACTCTAGGTGTATGTCCAGCGAAATTAGATCCGGAGATGGAAAAGAAAATAGAAGATTTGACCATATTAGCATATAAAGCTTGCGAGTGTCGCGATTATGCAAGAATTGACTTGCGACTTTCGTCAGATAATATACCTTATTTTTTAGAAATAAATCTTAACCCGGGTATAGGTCCGGAAGATGGAACAATAAGATCAGCTAAAGCCGCCGGATTTTCTTATACCTCTTTTCTTAAAGAAATTATAAAAATTACTGCTGCACGCTGCTAATTTACCCTCAAACATGGTACAATTAGACCCCTATGCCCTGTAGAGAAATTTTGAACAAAGATATAAGACTTATTAGCGTAAATTTAATTAACTAAGGAATGCTGTTTAGATATGTTTTATATATATGTTTTAGAAAGTATTAAATATGGTAATTTCTACACTGGATATACAATAAATCTCAAAAGTAGATTAAAGCTTCACAATCAAGGTTTAATCTTTTCAACAAAACCTTATTTACCTTGGAAATTAATATATTATGAAGCTTGCCTAGATGAAAATGATGCAAAGCGTAGAGAACATTATTTAAAGACAACTCAAGGTCATAGATTGTTAAGGAGAAGATTAAAAGATTATTTCTATAACTCATAGAAATAATTCAAAATTCTTCTACAGGGTATGTTTAAATTCCTAGGCAAGCTGTTTGACGCAAACAAAAAAGAGTTAAGTAATATCCAGCCAATTGTTGATCGTATTAACTCACTTGGCGATCAGGTAAAAAAATTATCTGACGGGAAAATAGCTGAGAAAACTTTTGAGTTTAAATCCAGACTAACCAGCGGCGAAACTATCGAAGATCTTTTACCAGAGGCTTACGCATTTGTGCGAGAAGCGGCAACCAGATCAATTGGCGAGAGACATTTTGACGTGCAGCTTATTGCAGCAATTGTGCTTCATCGTGGAGCAGTAGCTGAGCAAAAAACCGGAGAAGGAAAAACACTTTCTGCCATTCCTGCTCTTTATTTAAATGCTCTCACTGGACGAGGAGCCCATCTGGTTACAGTAAACGATTATTTAGCCCGCCGCGATTGCGGCTGGATGGGTCCGATTTTTCATATACTTGGACTCAAAACAGCAGCTATTATCCATGATTTATCATATCTCTACGATCCGACATATGAGGACAAAACTGCTACCGACTGGAGAACTGTCCATCTTCGACCGATTGTTAGAAAAGAAGCCTATTCAGCCGATATAACCTACGGCATCAATAGCGAATTTGGATTTGATTATCTTCGTGACAATATGGTTTCAGACAGTTCTCAGTTAGTCCAGAGAGGTTTCCACTATGCTGTAGTTGATGAGGTTGACTCAGTTCTGATTGATGAAGCCAGAACACCGCATATTATTTCTGCTCCAGATACAGAACCTACAAATAAATATTATGATTATGCCAGACTGGTGGAAAAATTAAATAAAGAAAGTGACTTTGTAGTAGATGAAAAACTGCATACAGCCCATCTGACTGAAAATGGAATAACAAAAGTGGAAAAAATGTTAGGTGTAACCAATCTATATGAAAAAGATTTTAAAACTGTTCATCATATCGAGGCCGCTCTGAAAGCAAAAACGCTTTTTAGACTAGATAAAGAGTATGTAGTCAAAGAAGGGCAAGTGATTATTGTCGATGAATTTACAGGCAGACTTCTTCAGGGTAGGAGATTTTCCGAAGGTTTGCATCAGGCTATTGAAGCCAAAGAAGGAGTTGCTATCCAGCAGGAATCAAAAACTCTCGCCACAGTTTCTCTGCAAAACTATTTCAGGATGTATGAGAAACTTGCCGGCATGACAGGGACTGCTGCAACTGAAGCCGAAGAATTCAATAAAATATACAAACTTGATGTCAATATCATTCCAACAAATGAAACCATGATAAGGGCCGATCATACTGATCTCGTATACAAAACTATGAAAGGTAAGGTAGGCGCGGTCGTTGAGGATATTGCCGAAAAGCACGCCAAAGGCCAACCAGTCTTGGTCGGTACAACCTCAATTGAGAAAAACGAGATACTAAGTGAACTTTTAAATAGAAAAGGTGTTCCGCATCAATTGCTTAACGCCAAAAATCATGAAAAAGAAGCAAGCATTATCGCAAACGCCGGTAATAAAGGAGCAGTAACTGTAGCAACTAATATGGCCGGCCGGGGAGTAGATATAATTTTGGGTGGAGCAAAACCTATAAGCAGTGACCATTCCCCCAAGGATTATGAGAAATTATTTAAAGAGTGGGAGAAAAATCATGATGAAGTAGTCAGTCTAGGTGGTCTTTACGTTATTGGTACTGAAAGACATGAGTCCAGAAGAATTGACAATCAATTGCGAGGAAGAAGCGGTCGTCAAGGCGATCCGGGTAGCAGTCGTTTTTATGTAGCGCTTGACGATGATATTATGCGTCTGTTTGGCGGAGAACAGGTAGCAAAACTTATGACAATATTTAAGCTGCCTGAGGATGTACCACTTGAACATGCCATGGTCAGTCGAGCAATTCAGCAAGCTCAGGTGAAAGTAGAAGGATTTAATTTCGACACCAGAAAACACCTGGTTGAATACGATGATGTACTCAATAAACAAAGAGAGATAATTTATAAACTCCGCCGTAGTATCATCACGGGAGTTGATACCAAAGATATAATTGTCGAAAAACTCGATAGCCAAATTGAGAGTTTGGTAAATATGTATAGTGCCGAAGGATTAAACGCTCTCGAAAAAGAAAAAATTATCCAGGAATTTATAACAATAGTGCCTTTTGATGAAAACTCTGCCAAAAATCTTGCCGGTAACCTCGAGTTATTTAACTCGTCAGCTCAAGCTATAGAATTTCTGAATAAAGTAGTGATGGATACGTACGCCCAGAGAGAAAAACAATTGGGACCAGAAATTGCAAGACAAGTAGAAAAATGGGTTGCTCTTTCTGTAGTTGACAATCTCTGGATGGAGCATCTTGACGCAATTGATGACTTGCGAGAAGGAATAGGCCTGCGCGGCTATGGCCAACTTGATCCATTGGTTGAATATAAAAATGAGGCTTTTTCTATGTTTGAACGATTGGTTTCCACAATAGATTACGATATTGCCCGGCGGATTTTTAAAGTACAGGTACAATTGAGTCAAAACGTATCCGCACAAGCAAATCAGCCTATTGCGCAGGAAACAACCATAACCCAATCAGCCAAGCAACAAATGGCAAGTCAGGCCACTTCTCAACCAGGTAATAAAAAGAAAATCGGACGAAACGATCCCTGCTGGTGCGGATCTGGTAAAAAGTGGAAGAAGTGTCACTACCCGCAACTTGGTTAACTTATCCCAATGTTGAAAAATAATAAAAACCTATGGATAATAGCTCTTATTGCTTTGGTCAATGCTCTAGGTTTTCTTTTATCTTTTACTGTTTTGAAGCCAAGCCAACCAAAAGCTACTGCTACTTCACTTTCTCACAAACAGTAAGGCATTGGGGATACCTCTGCCAGGCCCTACTTTATAGCCTCCTGCCCAAAGTGCAGTTGATCCTCCGCTATCAAGATTTAAAGCATTAGCAATTCCTATAGCTTGCAAAACCCTGGCAACTTCGGCAACTGTTGCGTTGTGTACAACTCCTATATAGGCAGTGCTACCAGTGCTGCCTACAAAACTGCGCGAACCCCGACTTCCTTGCTTGGGATCGCTCCCTCCTCCAAAAGCTACTTGGCCACCAGAGACCAGAAGCGGTTGATTTGCCAAAACCGCATCAACCCCGGTATCTCTTCCCCATTGAGATGATTGACCCACAAAACGTGCTGATGTACCTGAAAAAATTACAGCCGGAACATTGCTGTAGACATTGTTATCAGAATTGATGTATTTCTTATTTTTATTCATAGCCAGCGTATCGAAAGAATTCTTTTTATCAGCGCAACTGGGGTATGTTGCTGGACAAAAATATGATCCGTTAACTCCGGCATAAGCCCCGGATCTGGCCGCATATTCTCCCAAAGACAGAACCGGACAATCATTTCTACAATCACCATCTGTAGCCGTATCAACTATAACTCGGGTTGAATTTAGGTCAGCTGTGACAATATCAACCAAGAATGTACCAATATCGAGGGTAACTGTTTGTCTGCGAAAACCGGAGGAGGGCGGAGCATTAAACGCGGGAACGTTTTCCGGAATTTTGAAAGAAGCAACTAGCTTTGCTTCTTCCTCTTTAATTTTTTTGTCTAAACTAACAAGAGTTGCTCCTGCAGAGGCATAATTTCTATCTTTTAGAAGCGAAAGAGTCTTGGCAAACAGATCGTCTAAAGTAGTAGTTTTTACTTTGTTATCTCGGAGGTCTACTAACTTTTCATAAGTTGCTACAGCTTGTTTATAGGTACTATTTATATTTTTAATTTCATCCTCGAGCTTTTTATTAATTACATATTGATCCTGGCTCTTAAGATCTTTTAATTCACTGCCAATGTTGACCATCTCTTTTTCAAGGCCAATCTTAACATCAGATAATGTAACTTTTTCTTTCTCAAGCTCCGATTTGCTAAGACTTAATGTTGTTATTTTTTGCCAGCTAAAGTAGACATAGGCACCCCCCAATAAAAGAAATATCAGGATTAAGAATAGCGCTAACGGGCGATGTTTAGGAGTTTTATTATTAGCAGTTTCTAATTTGATCGTTTTAAGCACAAAGATACCTCCCTACAAATCAGTATAGCAAATTGATAGAGGTCATTCCCGCGAAAGCGGGAATCCATTCATTAAAGGAAATGGATCCCGGATCAAGTTCGGGATGAGATATTATTATCGTCCTATAGTACTTGACAGTCTGTTTTTGTTGTGATAGAATGCCGCACTCTTATGAGAAAAATCATTTTTGCAGTATTATTTTTCCTTACCCTATTTTCTACTTTACCAGGTCAAGTTAAAGGAGCTGGTGATGAAGGAGGGGTTGTTCCAGTATACGGAGGTGTACCTGTGTACGGTGGTGTTCCAGTATACGGCGGAGTACCAGTTTATGGTGGTGAACCAGTATACGGAGGTGGAGTCTTAGCTCCTCGGGCTGGAGATATTTTGCTAGATAAATTAGTACAAAATCCAGCTACCGGAACATTTGTAGATCACTTGGGACCGTCTGATCCAAAATTTAGACCTCAGCAGGTAGTAACATTTCAGATTGAAGTAAAAAATCCCAGCAATGAGGTACTAAAGGTAATTTCCATCACAGATAGTATTCCTGATTTTGTAGATTTTATGTCAGGACCGGGAAAATATGATCCTGAGTCAAGAAGTCTTAATTTTCAAGTAGAAAATCTAAAAGCCGATTCTTCAGTTCAGTTTGAAGTAAAAGGTAGAACAGTTCATCCGGCAGTATTGCCAGCAGATAAAGAAATAGTTTGTGAAGTGAATGTGGTAGAAGCAATAGCCGGAGATTTATCTGACCGTGATGAAAGTCAATTTTGCATAGAAAAGGAAATGCCAACTCCTCCAGAGGTACCTTCTGCAGGTTCCCAACATTGGATTATGTCATTAGTTGGATTTTCGGGAGCTGCATTAACTGGACTATTTCTTAAAAAAAGAGCAGTTGTTTAAGGTTGTGCAGTAATAACGTCCTCTTAACTTCTTTTGCCCAAGAGGTAAGAGGATTTTTTATGCGAGAGTTATTGAGTTAACGAAATTTACTCTCGCATATAGTGAGCGAAGTCGAATCTATTATGCGAGAGTTATATATGAGAAACTTTTCAATCATAATACCAGTTTATAATGAAGCGAAAATTCTGGCTACTCAAGTTAGAAGAATTATAGCCAAGGTTGAGGCTTTAGGCAGTCGTGGCAAGTATGAAATTGTCTTGGTGGAAAATGGCAGCCGGGATAAAACTTATAATATAGCCCTACGCCTACAAAAGAAATATAACAACATTAAGATTGTCAAAATTAATGAACCATCTTACGGAATGGCTTTTAAAGCCGGTATTCTAAAGGCAAAATACCCTGTGATTGTCCAATTTGATATAGATTTTTGGGATATAGAATATTTAAAAAAATCTATTACCCATCTTTCCAGCTACGACTTTGTGATAGGATCAAAGAATCTCAATGGATCAAAAGACCGAAGAACAATTATCAGAAAATTTTTAAGCAAACTTATCGAAGTTTTCATTAGAGTGCGATTTCGTGTAAATATATCAGATACACACGGACTCAAAATATTAAAAAGAGACAAAATACTTCCTTTAATAGAGGATATGTCTTGTACTAATCATTTCTTTGACAGTGAGCTGCTTCTGCATTGTATTGCGGCAGGACAAACTTTTACTGAGCTTCCAGTTTCACTGATAGAGATTAGAAAAAGCCGATTTCCGTTTTTAGTCCGATCAATAGAAGTTTTAAAGGAATTTGCAAAACTGCTTACTTGTGATCTGGGACAGAAGAAATACTCGCAACCAGTCATTCCTGCAAAAGCAGGAATCCATTCATTAAATGTTTTGGATCCCGCATCTAGTGCGGGATGACAAATGATATAAATATGATTCACTTTCATTCAGACGATTACGGATACAACAAATCAGTAGATGAAAAAATTATTGCTCTTATCCAAAAGGGTAAGATTTCCAGTGTTTCAGTTTTATCTACCCATGCATTGAAAGATAGCTTAAAAGATCTCGTCAAATATTCTTCGAGCGATCCGTCAGCTGACGGAGAGTCGAGAAGTTCTCAACCTGCCTCGCCGGCAGGCAGGCAGGCTCGAACAATAAAAGTTGGATTACACATCAATCTCGTCGAAGGAAAGTCTCTAGAGAATCATAGTAGGATTAAAAGCTTAGTAGATAAACAAGGAAGATTTTTTGGATTACCATTATTGGTTGCCCGATTACTTCTTGGCTTAGTTAAAACAGAAGATATTGAGAGAGAAATTACGGCTCAATTAACAGCTCTTAGAAGAAATGTAGTTAGTGTAGATGTTATAGATTCCCACCAACATATTCATGCTATCTCACCTGTGGCCGAAATTGTGGAAAAGCTAGCCAATAAATATAACCTAGCTTCTGTTCGATCATACAAAAGTGTACGAACTTACACATTGAGAGCAAAAGTAAAATATCTATTTCTTAAATTTATTGCATTCTTAACATTTCTTAGAATCTATAAAAAAATAGGATTGCCTGCATCCTGGCAGGTGGCAAATAGAAAACCGTATGCTTTTATGAGCTGGGAAGATGGAGGATTAGATTTGACTAATGGGATCAAAGAAGATGGAGTTTATGTAATCCATCCATATTTGCCATTTGATACCAATAAATCTTACAAGCAAATTTTGGATATCTAGCTAGAAGTGCGACAAGACCTTTTTTCTTCGAGCGAACGAAGTGTAAATGAGTGAGTCAAGAAGTCCACATTTTGGTTCTCGACAAGCCTACCTTCCGGCAAGCAGGCTCGAACAAAAAAACGAAAGCAAAGCACAAATATATACTTGACAAGTAACCTATAGTATGTTACAATTCCATACTTTGTTATCCGCCAGTAATCGCAGCATGAGCCGTGCTACGAATAGTAGGTAAGGCGAATGCTAAGATACGGCGGATATAGAGATAATACTCATATTTATGAAAGCCTGTAGAAAAAATAAGTCAGCAGAAATTTAGTTGCCAGAGAACTTTTGGCAACTATTTTTGTGGCAAAAATGACTGGATAAGTTCGCACTTTGAAAATTAAATAAAAACTACCGAAGGTGTCTAGCTAACACACTCGTGGGGTGTGATAGAACCTTAGCTTTCTGGCTGATGACGAGTGAAAATTTTTTAGTGACTGGTTTCCAATGTTTTGCAAAACAGTCAAAGCAAAACTCCGTATTTTCTAAAGGATGATCACGAAGAAGCCAAAATTTTATAAGTTTTTCTGTTTTAACGACTTTCTTACAATCATCGCAGAAGTGTTTAGAAGACATAGGAAAGTTATTTTACAACTGAGAATTCATAGACTGTCAATGAGGATCAAAAATATCAAAATGGGTCAAACTTATAGGAGCTTAAGGAATTCTTCATCAGTGATCGATGCATCTTTGAGGATACTTTTTGTTAATCCGCGTCCAAGATCATGGCCGGGATGAACAGGAACAGTCACAGTAACTTTATCGGAGGTTCTTTTAAAAGTATGATGACTGCCATTAATTCGATGGAGAATGAAACCTTTCTTTTTTAATACTTTGATGAGTTTACGAGCGGAAACAACAGGAAGTTTAGGCATATACCCGAGAGGATTTTATTGGGAGAACAATGGTCTGTAATGTTTCGATATGTTCGTCTTTTGGAATTTCCCATCCAAGATCTTGACGGGCGGCAAGCCAGCCTTCCATTGCTTCCTTGAGATTTTTTATTGTTTCTTCTATGGTGTCGCCTTGTGTGTGACAGCCGGGAAGGGAAGGAACATAGCCATGATAATATTTACCGTCTTTTTCTATGATAGTTCGATAGGTAAGTATTTTGGTGTCCATAACACATAAATTATATCACATTTTTTAAATTCAGAGTAAAGAA
>Ga0213870_1000475_pt1 | contig 18727 bp, 16 predicted proteins | sample WICALVC2017_Meta_FD_160119 | JGI IMG/M metagenome (GOLD analysis project Ga0213870, IMG submission 160119) | Freshwater microbial communities from subterranean cave lake in Wind Cave National Park, South Dakota, United States - WICALVC2017 | ecosystem: Environmental > Aquatic > Deep subsurface >... | reverse complement strand
TGGAGGTTTGGAGTGACATCAAGTCACTCCAAACATCAAGTCACTCCTCACTGATTTCAACTGCTGAATTTAGGTTGAAGAGAGAGGGTTGAGGTGAGTGTGATAAAAAGTACGGATGATTTTATAATCTAGGATGACTATCTTCCATACTGAATACGTTCGGCTAAAAATTTAGGCAGACCAGCAGAGAGAATTTGTTTTTGCGCAGAAGCAATGTCGTAAGGGACTCGGAAGAGTTGGACGAACATGGAAGTGGAATCGTACACCACATACGCAGCATCCGCCACCCCGTCTCTCGGTTGCCCCACACTACCTACATTCACGATGTAGCGATAGGCAGGGTTGAGTTTTAGTTCCGTGTAAGGTCCGAAATAACTCACCCCAAAATAATGGATATCGGTAGAGTCTTCAAAAACGATCGGAACATGCGAATGTCCGATGAAACATACTTTTGCATCGTCCATTTTAGCAAAGGTGGCACTCGCATCAAATTCATCCAACACGTAATTCCACTTTTCCGGATCGTTCAAGTTTGCGTGAACACAGATAAAATTATCTTTTTGCACAATGAAGGGAAGTTCACAGATATATTTAAAATCGTCTTCTGAAAGCTGCTTCGCTGTCCATTCCACGGCAGTTTTGGCGCTTGGATTGAAATAATTTCGATCTGTTTTTCCTACTACTGCATGATCATGATTGCCGGCTATAACCACAGGACAACGTGCACGTACGATGTCCAACACTTCTTTCGGAGAGCCTCCGTAACCAACGATATCCCCCAGACAAATCACTGTGTCCACTTTTTGAGAATCAATATGGCAAAAGACAGCACGCACGGCCTCCAGGTTCGAATGTAAATCGCTCACGATAGCGTAGCGCATCTTTTTTCTCCAAATGAACAGTTACAATTTTTTTAAGCGTTCCGTATGATCATCAATAATTTTTTTTACACTCGGGTCTTCATAAGAAGGGTGAGAATGCAGAGCCACCCATTTTTTATAAGCCGATTCTCTGTCTCCCATTTTCTCATAGGCGAAAGCGATGAGCCGTACCACATAATAAGGCGCTCCTTTTTGTTCCGCCGACTTTTCAAACCAAGGAATCGAGTTTTTGTAATCCTTCAAACGATGGTAGTAAGTCCAAGCGATTTCAAAATAAATCTTGTGACTCTCAGGATTCATCATAGCACCTGCCTTCAAAAAATCAAGCCCCTGATACACCCATTTTTCCTCGACCTTTCGGCATAGTTGCGGGGACAAATTGGGTGACTTAGGAACAGAGAGTGACATGTTATAGGCCATGTGCCATCCCCCCATCACCCAGCCATCAATATATTCTGGCTGTACGGACGTGACAAATTCGTAAAGTGGCGGCAGTTTGTAGTAACGGCAGGTATACCACAACGTATCTATGCGCATCCATACCAGATCCACTATCATGCCGCGGAATCCGCTGAAAAACAGAGCTCCAATCAACTGGGCGCTCAGCACCCGTGTACTCAAAACAGAGTTATTCGGCAGCCGCGGAAGATCGGAAAAAGTGAGAGCCCGTTTTTCACCGGTGACAGATAGGAAAATTCCGAAAAGAAAAAGCACGAGAAAAAATGGGGAGTTAGGAAAACTTTTGTGAACAAAAGTTTTCTTAGACCCTTTCAAAAAACTTTGTTTTTCTCTTTCCCCACATTGCCTGTCAGGGCGAGTGACAAATTCTCCACCGCTCATTCCTGCCTCCTCTGTCATTCCTTCGTCTGGTGAGAAATATGGCTAGCGCGCTGACAATTTTGCATCAATGTCTTTCACAATAGTTAAAATTTTCTCATCCAGTGAACGGAATTCCGAAGTCATTTCTTCTTGGAGGGAAAGGTATTCGTCGGCAAGATTCAAGCCTGCCAACACTGCAATCGCATGTTGGGAAACGTCCGGAATCTGTTCGGCGATTTCACGTATTTTACGATCCACCATCTCAGCCACTCTCTGGATGTATTCTGGATCTTTTGTCGCCAGGACACGGTAAGACTTCCCGAAAATAATCACTTCAACCGTTTCATGCATACTATTAAAACGCCTTCATTCTACCGAAATTCAACTTTAAGTTTAGTAACTAACTCTTGTTTGATCATTTCATGGAGCTGATGCACCGTTTCCATATTCAAGGTCCGATTGGGATCAGAATAGGTGAGTGAATAGGCCATACTCTTTTTACCTGCAGAAATGTTTTTGCCCTTGTAAATATCAAACACATGGATAGATTTGAGGGTGGGACACGACAATGCTTCAACAACAGAAATGATTTCACGGTGAGTTATTTTTTCATCTGCAATGAAAGACATGTCTTCTACAATTGAAGGAAAACGACTGGGAGGACGATAGCTTTTGCTGAGAGGAAGAGTATTTAATATTTTTTCCAAAGAAAGTTCAGCGCAAAAAAACGATTCCTTGCTTCCCCATTGCTTTGTGGCTTTTTCAGACACTTGCCCAAACACACCAAGGATGTTTTGACTGGATCCAGAAACTAAAAATCCATGCTGAAAAAAATCATTTTTTAAAGGTTCAAAACTCAGCCCATCAATCCTCAAAAAATTAAACAGAGCTTCCAGAATTCCCTTCAGATCAAAGATATCTAGTGATCGCTCCGTAGTCCCCACAAAAGGTGATGGTAGTTCCCCGGCGCAAGCGAGCGCCAAATATGTCCACTGCATGGCATCCTTTTTTTCATCGCTCAGTCCAGGAAATACGGAGCCCACTTCAAACAATTGGACATTTTTGATCTTGTAGTTTCTAGAGTTGACCACATTCCGAAAAAGTCCGGGAAGCAGGGAATTTCGCATCACGCTTTGGTCGGGATTCAAAGGATTTTTCAGGGTTTCTGGTTTTTCAGGAATTTTCAAAAAAGGTAAAATAGAAATCAGTTCTTCCTTCGCCACGAAGGAATAGTTGATGGCTTCACAAAGCCCCAATCCCACTAGAAAATCAGAGATTCGTATTTTCAAAGCATGCATTCCAGAATCTGGTTCACACGAAAGAGAAACCAATTCAGCATTTTCTGGGATGCAGTTGTATCCGTACACCCTCGCCACTTCTTCCACCAAGTCTGTCTCCACAGTTAAATCATTGCGATAAGTGGGGACTGTCCATTGACCATTTCCCGCATTTTCTATGTCTAATTTCGATAGAATACCTTCCATCTCTTTCTCCTGCAAAGACAAGCCTAACCTTTTATTGCAGTAAGAAAGACGTAGGGGCAGTGTACGACGGTAAGGGTTAAAAGCGCCTGCGGCTTTATTATAATTTAAACCTATCTGAGTATTTTCTGGAATGCCCACTGCCATTTCCTGGATCATTTGAGCCGCAAGCAAGAGTGAATGAGGAATGTTTTGAGGATCAACGCCGCGTTCAAAACGGTAAGACGAATCTGAAGATAAACCTAAACGGCGCGCAGTCCTTCGGATCTTGGTCGGATGAAAACAGGCACTTTCAAAGAACACGGTGTCCGTTTTCATGTCCACAGCTGTATCAAGGCCGCCCATGACGCCTGCTAAAGCTACCGGACATTTAGAGTCCGCAATCACTAAGTCTTCAGGAGATAAATCCCGCAGTTGTCCATCCAGAGTGAGGAGATTCTCGTGATTGAAAGCCTGACGTACCGTGAGTTTTTTCTCCTGAAGTTTCTTTACATCAAAAGCGTGCATGGGTTGTCCAATGTCCCATAAAATGAAATTACTGATATCCACGACATTGTTCTTGGGACGAAAACCGACTAGATGTAAACGATAACGAAGCCAAAAAGGAGAAGGTTGAACTTTCACGCAGGAAAATAATGCGCCTCCATAAAACGGACAAAGGTTTTTATCTTCAATTTGAATGGAAAAAGAATTATCTTTAAAAATGGGCAGAGGTGTTTCACGGATCTTGCATTTGCTCTTACCCGGGAGACTTATATTATATGCAGCAGCCACCTCACGTGCAATACCTCGCACAGAAAGGCAGTCTCCACGATTGGGAGTGATACCCATTTCAATCACGGTATCTTCCAAAGAAAGAATCTTGTTCAAAGAATGGCCCAGGGTTACTACATTTTCAAAATAAAAGAGAGCCGAGGAATCTTCGCCAATCTGTAATTCTTTTTCGGAGCAGAGCATTCCAAAAGAATCCACTCCCGCAATATTGCGTACCCCAATTTTTATTCCCGCAATCTGAGCTCCAGGCTTCGCCAGAGCTGCGATCCTCCCAACTTCGACGATAGGCGCTCCACACACCACCGTGAACGTTTCCTTACCGTCATACACTGCACATACTTTAAGTTTAGAACTCTTCGGATGCGAAGCAACTGCAATGATTTTTGCAGCCACCACAGCAGCATCAGTAGAAGTTTTTACAGTCGACTCAACCTCCAAACCCAATTCAATCAAGCGCTGCAAAACATCTTCAAGCACGCATTCAAAATCCAAATATTCCTTCAGCCAATTCCAAGTAATTTTCATAAAAAGCACCTTTAATACATAAAGGATGAGAACTGAGGAAACTTTTGTGAACAAAAGTTTCCTCAACCCCCTTCAAAAGACTTTAACTGAAGAATACAGCTATTACTTCCAGCTGTTCCTCAATCAAAGTTTTGGGTACTCGCCGTTCACGGTGAGTACCCCCAATCAAAGTTTTTTGAAAGGGTCTGGGAAAACTTTTATTCACAAAAGTTTTCCTAGCTCCAATCCTTCTCTTTTTCCTCTCTTAAAACTATAAACCATGAAACTGGCTTAGAAAATCTAAATGATTTTCGTAGAACAAACGGATATCGGGAATGCGATATTTGAGCATGGCGATACGTTCTACTCCTAAACCAAATGCATAACCGGAATATTCTTCTGGGTCAACGCCCACGTTTTTTAAAACGTTGGGGTGTACCATACCTGCGCCCAAAATTTCTAGCCATCCTGTTTCTTTACAAACACGGCATCCTTTGGCATTGCAAAGAATGCAGGATATATCCACTTCTGCTGAGGGTTCTGTGAAGGGAAAATAAGAGGGACGGAAACGTAGTTTCACAGAAAGCCCGAATAAGGCTCGTGCAAAGGAATGCAGTACAGATTTTAAATGTCCAAAATTCACATTTTTATCCACACACAAACCTTCTACCTGATGAAACATGGGCGAATGCGTGATATCGGAATCACAGCGATACACTTTTCCGGGAGAAATCACGCGGAACGGGGCTTTGCCGTTTTGCATCACGCGGATTTGCACAGGGGAGGTGTGGGTGCGCAAGAGACGCTTTTCATCGAAATAAAAGGTATCGTGCATGTCACGTGCAGGGTGATCTGCAGCAATATTGAGCGCAGAGAAGTTGAGATCGTCCCATTCGATCTCCGGACCCTCTTTGATAGAGAAACCAAGCTTTTCAAAGAATTCGCAAATCTGACGTTGTGTTTGCGTTAAAGGATGGAGAGATCCAGCTTCCTGTCGACGTCCAGGAAGAGTCATATCTCCAAAAACTCCTACAAAGCCGCAGGCGCTTGAAGCATTCGTATTTGTCGAAAAAGAATCGAGTTTTGCGGTAATTTCAGATTTAAGCTCGTTGAGTGTTTTCCCAAAAAGCGGCTTGGATTCCACTGGGATTGAACCCAATGTTTTCATGAGAGTGGCTACTAGGCCGTTCCGGCTCAGATATTTGACGCGCAAAAGTTCGTGCCCCTCTCCCTTGAGGGGAGAGGGTGATTCTACAGTTTCCGAGATTTCGAGATCAGATAGAAACTGAGCGCGTAGGTCTTCGACCGGCTTTAAGAAAGAAGCGGTCATTGGAAACAGGGAGAAGAGGGAAGAGGAGAAGAGAAAGATGGAAACTGAGAAAACTTTTTTGAAAAATGGTTCGACAGGCTTACCATGAGCGGAATCTGTCTGCTCATCCTGAGCGTAGTCGAAGGATCAAAAAACTTTGACTGGGGAATAGTCATTTGAGACCGCTTATATACTAGCGGCGCCATTTTTGAGTGCATCTTGAGATATCTTGAGTAACAGGAGAAAGGTATCACTATCAGAAATTGCAAGATCAGAAAGTATTTTGCGATTCAAGAGCACATTGGCTTTTTTGAGTCCATGGATCAGAGAAGAATAGTTGAAATCTGCATTTTTTGCAGCAATTCCGATTCTTGTCACCCAGAGTTCACGTATCTGACGTTTTCTCTGCTTGCGGCCAACAAACTGGTTCCGCAGGGAGCGTTTCACCACTCCGGAAGTCACACGATTCAGACGATTATTGCGACCGTAAAAACCCTTGGCAAGTTTAAGTTCTTTTTTTCTTCTAGCTTTAGAAGCAGGAACGTTTGTAGCTCTGACCATGATAAAATCCTCACTGAATGTTTAAAGCGCGTTTTAAGCCCAATCAAGCCCAAATCAAGCCCAAATCAAGCATAAGGCAACAAGACTTGCAAACGCTTTGAATCTGTTTTGTGTACCAAAGCAACCTGGCGCGATTGTCTTTTTTGTTTCGACGTTTTATTGACCATCAAATGTCGCCGCTTAGCTTTATTTCTTTTGAAAAGTCCAGAAGCAGTTTTTTTAAAACGCTTCGAGACACTTTTGTTTGTTTTCATTTTCGGCATTAGGGGCACTCCTTAATATAAAAATAGCCGCAGGCGCTTTCAATGCATTTTGAGAGGACTCATCACCAAAGTGATTGCTTTTCCAAAGAGCTTTGCTTCCGCTTCGACTGCTCCCAGCTTTGATTCGAGAATCTCTCCGCAAAATTTTTTCAACAATGCTTCTCCGATTTCCTTGTGTGCCATTTCACGGCCACGGAACAAGAGAGTGAGCTTTACTTTATTTCCCTTTTCAAGGAATTTCTTAGAATTGTCCAGCTTTACTTTATAATCGTGTTCTTCAATCTGTGGACGAATCTTCACTTCTTTGACTTTCACGACATGCTGCTTCTTTTTGGCTTCCTTTTCCTTTTTGGTCTGTTTGTATTTGAACCTTCCATAGTCCATAATACGGCAGACAGGAGGAACGGAATTAGGATTTACTTCTGCTAAATCCAGTTGATCTTTTTCTGCAAGCGCAATAGCTTCGATAAGTGGAATCACTCCCAGTTGGACTCCCTCTGCAGAAATGAGTCGAACTTCTTTCGCGGTGATTTCGCGATTCATGCGTAAATTTAAGGTGCTAATGTTTCTTTTTTATCCTTATTTTAATGTCCGGCTTTCTGCAAAGGAACCATTCCTTTGATAAATGGGCGATACTGGAATTGAACCAGTGACCTCTAGCGTGTCGAGCTAGCGCTCTAACCAGCTGAGCTAATCGCCCGAAAGCATAATGGGGAAATATCATACTTTCAAATTACCAAGTATGTCAATCAAAGTTTTTTGAAAGGGGCTGGGAAAACTTTTGTTCACAAAAGTTTTCCCAGTTTCTATCCTATAGGTTCATTATGATTTCATTCTCTTTCATCTTATTGTTTTTGTTGAGCCTGTTTTCCGGATTTTCTAACGCGATAGCAGGAGGCGGATCTGCTTTCACTTTGCCGTTCTTGCTATATCTTGGGCTGGACTCTGCAGAGGCTAACTGCACCAACCGTATTGCTATTCTTTTCCAAACGATTTGGGCTCTGAAAATTTATAAAAATAAAGGAGAAATCCGAAAGGGACTTTCGTGGAGTGAGTCTGTCTGGGTGCTCCCGGGAGCGATTCTGGGAGCGTTTATGGTGTTTCACATAGACACCTTTTGGTTCAAGAAAATTCTAGCTGTAGTTTTATTGTGGATAATCCTAGAACCTATTTTTCCAAAGCTAAAATTTTCTTCAACACTCAACCCTTCTTCTTTTCTTTTTAAAATCGGATTGTTCTTGGTTGGTTTTTATGGGGGCTTCATTCAAATGGGTGTGGGTTTTCTTATTTTAGGCCTTCTCCGTTTTTTCCTGAATCAGAATTTGATCCAGTTGAATCACCACAAATTATTTCTTGTTCTCATCTTGAATGTGCCTGCATTTTTGATGTCTCTTGGAACAGGAAAAAATTTATGGAGCCTTGGCCTCCTCATGTCCCTCGGAAATATTCTGGGAGCCTGGGCTGCAGTACATTGGTCTCTCCAAAAAGGTGAGGCTTGGACACGCCGTATTTTAAATGCGATTCTACTTGTGTTTGCCTTCCTGCTTTTTTCCGGAATTGAGTAGATGGGAGCGGGAAAGGGAGAAAGAGAGGAGAATTTGTGGAACTTTTGTGAACAATAGTTCGACAGGCTCACCATGACCATTCGACACGCTCATGGTGAGCGGAGACGAACCATCATCCTGAGCAGGGTGTGGGAAAACTTTTGTTCACAAAAGTTTTCCCATTTTCTCCATTCCTCTCACTCTGCTCATTTATTTACAAGCTTTGATTAGTGAGAGTGTTTTCTGCACTTTGAGGATATCGAGCACTGTTTTCGCCGCAGCCCACCCTTTATTATTTTCTCGGTCACCGGAGCGATCGAGAGCTTGTTTGTGTGTGTTACAAGTGAGGATGCTATTGCCAATAGGAATGTGGTAGCGAAGCGAAACATCCATAAGTCCACGCGCGGATTCCATGCACACAATTTCGAAATGGAAAGTTTTTCCACGAATCACAGCGCCTAGCGCAACAATGCCGTTTACTTTTTTTCCCTGACAAAGGTCTGCGCAAATCAAAGGGATTTCGAGAGCTCCCGGAACAAGATACAGTAAAACCTGATCAGACTGTAACCCCGCAAAATGGAGGAATTCCAAGGCACCTAACAGAAGACGATGCGTGATTTTAGGATTGAAATCAGCAAGCACGATTCCGATCTTGAGTTCTGGAGTCAGCACGCTCCGGTACTCTTCCTGAAGTGCTGGAGAGATTTTTATTTTATTCATTAAAATAAATGCCCCATTTTTTTCTTTTTAGTTTGGAGGTATTTTTGATTCTGTTCGCAATGTCCGACGATCAATGGGACACGCTCAATCACTTCCAGATTATAGCCTTCAAGACCGACTAGCTTCACGGGATTATTTGTCATGAGGCGCATTTTACGCACTCCCAATTCTTTTAAAATTTGAGCGCCCGTGCCGTATTCTCGAAGATCTGCTGGTAATCCTAGTCTATGATTGGCCTCTACGGTATCTGCCCCTTCATCGTCTTGAAGACGGTAGGCTTTTATTTTATTCAAGAGCCCGATTCCACGTCCTTCCTGGCGTAGATACAAAATAACGCCCGTGCCCGATTTCACTATTTTTTTCATTGCATCTTCGAGTTGAAATCCGCAATCACAGCGCAGCGATTTCAGGACATCTCCTGTAAAACATTCTGAATGCACCCGCACCAAAAGCGGTTTTTCAGTGATTTTTCCATGACAGAGAGCAATATGCTGTTCGCCCGTGATTTTTGATTCGTACAGATGCATCCGAAACATTCCGAAATGCGTGGGCATATTCACATCTAATAGATGTTTCACCAGATTTTCAGTGCGACGCCGATATTCGATCAGTTGGACGATGGTACATATTTTCAGTTTGTGTTTTTTTGCAAATTTCAACAACTGCGGCAAACGCGCCATCGTTCCGTCTTCGTTCATGATTTCACAGATGACTCCTGCAGGGGCACGACCCGCAAGATGCGCCAAATCTACGGCAGCTTCGGTGTGTCCTGCACGAACGAGAACGCCGCCCTCTTTAGCAATCAACGGAAAAATATGTCCCGGTTGCACAAAATCGGTTTTAGTGGCTGCATCATTCAAAAGGGTCTGGATAGTTTTAGCCCGATCCTGGGCAGAAATCCCAGTGGTGATCCCGTGCCTCGCGTCCACAGTCACCGTGAATGCCGTGCCGAAATGATCTTTGCTCTGAGTCACCATCGGATGAATGTCCAGGTGATTCAAACGGGATCGCGTCATGGGAACACAAATCAAACCTCTTCCGTACTTGCTCAAAAAATTAACATGTTCCGGAGTGATAGATTCCGCTGCACAGATGAGATCGCCTTCATTCTCACGATTTTCGTCATCCACCATGATGACAATTTTTCCCGCGCCTATGTCTTTGATAATTTCTTCGATGCTGTTGAATGGCATAATTCCGTTTCCTTTACTGCTGGGAGAAGAGAATAGCAGAGGGAGGGGGAAACTGGGAAAACTTTTGTTCACAAAAGTTTTCCCACACCCTTTCAAAAAAATTTGACTGGGTCACTCGCCGTTCACGGCGAGTGACCTAAATTTTGATTGAGGAACAACCCGTGAGTAGCAAACCATCTATACTGGCTAAAATTAAATGTCGATTTGTTTACGGAAATTTTAGATGATTCAAAAAAATATGCTTTTCTTCCTCTTCAGTTAAAGTTTTTTGAAAGGGCTTGGGAAAACTTTTGTTCACAAAAGTTTTCCCAGTCCCTCCACCTTATTCTATGCATACCTCTTCAAAAGTTGGAATCATTGGCGGCGGCGTGAGCGGGTTGTATTTTGCGTGGCTCTGCCATGAGAATAAAATCCCATTCACACTTTTGGAATCTACTCCACGTCTCGGAGGAGCTCTAGAGACTTCATGTAATAAAAACGGAGTGATTGAACTGGGTGCGCACACACTTTACAACACTTATGAAGAATGCCTCCGCTGGATCGAAGTTCTGGGACTTAAAATTTGTAACAAATCCAGTCTCCCATACCGTCTGAAATTTGGGAACGAGTATCAGAGTTTTTTCAAGAGTTTTCATTGGATGGAAGCTTTAGGAAACATGGGAGCATGGTGGCAGTGGCGGCGTCTTAAAAATAAACCTCTCTCCATTCAAGAAAAGTTTTCTGTTCTTTTTGGAAAGCGAAATTGCCAAGAATTGATATTTCCTTTTTTCAACGCGCTCCTGAATCAGGACGCAGAAGCGTTTCCCGCCGATTGGGTTTTTAAAAAACGAAAAAAAAATAAGCGATATCCCAGAAAATTCACGCTGGAAGGCGGGCTTTCTACCTTGGTAGAAACCGTAGAATCTAAAATAAAAGAATCTGTTTATCTGAACTCGACCCCTAAAAATATCGCAGAAAAAGATGGAGTTTATTTTTTGCAAACCCATGCGCAATCCTTCGCATTTTCACACCTCGTACTGGCGACCCCCCTCGATCAAACGGCGTCTTATTTGAAAACAATCCTTCCGCATCTTTCACCCTATTTAGAAGGATTCTGCAGTGTTCAAACCCTCTCTGTCGCTGTGGATTCAGTTCGCTCACCACGGTTTCCAGTAATGTCTGGCGCCATCGCGAAGGATGCGCCCTTTCGATCATTCATCACTAATGACACCCAAAAAAATAGTGAAGACATGCGTTCTTGTGTCTTTCATTTCAAAAATCCAACAGAACCTTTTCCACTGGAGACGATTCAGAAAGCTCTCTTTCTGACAGAGCAAAAGGATATTTTTGTGAGACAAAAGAAAATCAATACCATGCCAAAAATCACAGTTGAAAATAAAAAACAAATTGAAATCCTCATGGAAGAAATCCAAAAAAATGCAACGCTTTTTTTGTGTGGAAACGCTTACGGCGGCTGCGGAATAGAAGACTGTTTAATGCGTTCTAAGAAAGAATTTGAAAGGTTTTCCAGAAGCCTAATAAAACCATAAAATATCTCTTTCGAAGCTTTGATTTTTGCAGTAAAACTTTTATTTTTAAAGTAAAATGAAGAAGAGCTTCAAACTTAAAAAGTGAGACCCCTTCTATTATGAATAAATACTTTGTTTTAGACACAAACGTACTCCTCCACAACGCGGGATGCGTGGATTCTTTTGCTGATAATATTGTCGTTCTTCCCATGGCTGTTATCGAAGAGTTGGATACCTTTAAATCACAAAACGACGAACTGGGACGTAATGCACGTCTTGTCATCCGAAAACTGGACCGTTTGCGTACCAAGGGGAAACTGGGCGACGGCGTTCCGCTAGTGAACAACGGAGTTTTGAGAATCATGCGTCCCCAGACGACGGGCAACGGGGATATGGGTTTGAATGCGCAAACGCCCGACAATCACATTATCCGTGTGGCTTACGACCTTCTAAAAAAAGGTGAACGAGTCATCTTTGTTTCTAAAGACATCAACGCGCGTCTGAAAGCAGATGCACTTGGAATCGAAGTGCGCGATTTTGAAAAACAAAAAGTCAAGATTGACGAAATGTTTTCCGGTTATCGCGAAATTAAAGTGAGTCCTGCAGCCATTGAAAAATTTTACACTGAAAAAAAAATACGCCTCAATGCGCACCATCATCCCATTTATCCAAATGAATTCATCGTTTTAGTGAATCAGGAAAATGACAAGCATTCTTTACTCACGCGTGCGAAAGAACACAACGAGCTTGTGGAACTCAATCCGGAAAATGGAAGCGCTTGGCAGGTCAAACCAAGAAGCCGTGAACAGCGGATGGTGTTGGAACTTTTGATGGACGATTCCGTGTCCATCGTCACTCTCCTGGGTCAAGCAGGAACTGGAAAAACACTTTTAGCGCTCGCCGCAGGACTTGAAAAAACTCTGAAACATAAAGTGTACGATAAAATGCTCGTCTCGCGTCCCATCATGCCTCTTGGAAAAGATTTAGGATACATGCCCGGGGACAAGGACGAAAAACTCATCAACTGGATGCACCCCATTTTCGATAATCTGTCTTATCTCATGCGCTATTCTGGAGACATGAAAGGGACAGTGCGTGAAAAAATTGAGAAGCTGCAAAAAGATCATGTGGTCGAACTCGAAGCGCTTACCTACATCCGTGGACGTTCTATTTCCCAACAGTATGTGATCATTGACGAAGCGCAAAATCTAACCCCTCACGAAATCAAAACCATTGTAAGCCGCGCTGGAGAAGGTACAAAAATGATTTTGACAGGGGACCCTTACCAAATTGATAACCCCTATCTCGATTCATCGTCCAATGGTTTGAGCTATGCTGTGGAACGTCTCAAAGATCAGCCCATGCATGGGCACGTCACACTGAAAAAAAGTGAACGGTCTAATCTGGCTGCGATTGCAGCGGATCTTTTGTGAGTGACTCTTTCCACTTTTTCTCCTTCCCTGCTTTTTTTTGTTCTTTTAGTTTTTCTGCGTGTTCCAAGAAACGATAAATTACGATGCAATCTTTAAGCGTTTTTACATCCAGATCACGCAAGAACAGTTCTTTATAGAGGCGCTTAGCATCTGCATTTGCACCTGCCAGCACACTGCCGTGCGCCTGTATGAGCAGGCTTTTTGCGCTCAATTTTTTTGGCGGAATCCAAGACAGCGTTTGTAGGATTTCCTGAAAATGTTCCAATTGATAACAGGTGAACACCCAGTCAAATAAAAAACTTTCGCCCAATTCTTTTCGTGTTTGGGGAGTCACTTTCTTCAAATATTCCAGCGCTTTGGAATAATTTCTGCGCGCGATCCAAGTTTTTGCATAATCTGAAAGCAGATAATCATTTTTAGGCGTTATTTGTAATCTCTTGGCAAGCGTTGCTTGCATTGACTTGTAAAGAGATTCAGAATCCCTAAAAGAAGCACTGGCTTTGACAGTTAGCAATGAGAGGGCCAGGGACCAGCACAACAGAATTATTTTCAAAAAACGGCGCTCTGGAAGTTTTGAAAATAAAAAACATGCAGCAAGAACAAGACCGATCCAAGAAATATAAACAAAGCGCCAGGCCATAAAGGCTTTGATGGGGATCAAATTCGCTACTGGAAGGAGGAAAACAAAAAACCACCACAGACCTACGCCTGACAATCCAAGATTTTTTCTTTGCCAGAATAGAAGGAAGGCCGTGAGCAAAAGAAAAATTAGAGCCGACATGGTGCGGAGGTTCATCCAATAGAGTTCCAACAAAATGCCAGGAAGGATATCTAGGTGGAGCGGCCACACAAAACCTGTCAAATATAAGAACCATGTTTTCATCATCGTGGCTTGTATGAGCCACAGACTTCCCAGGTAAGGATCCCTTTGCGCGAAATCTACGATCACCGATTGACGCAGATACAAGTAAGCGGCAGCAAGAATCCAGTAGGGCACAGATTTTTGGAGCGACACTTTTTGGATCCGCAGAAATCCCAATAAAAACAAAGGATACATCACAGCCGTTTCTTTGGCGAGGCAGGCCAGAAAAAAGAAAAGCATAGATTTTATTTGAGATTTGAGAGGTGTTGCGTTGCGTAAAAATAAATGTTCTTTGAACACGAGCAATAAAAACAATGCAGACAAGATATCTGCACGTGCGCTCACATAGGCCACATTTTCGAAAAGCGCAGGATGGATCAAAAAAATGGCGCTCCAAAAAAATCGAAGACCAGATGCGAATCCAAGCAGCTCCAAAAGTTGAAACAAAAGAATTCCGACGCAGGTATGGAGCAAGAGATTTGTCGTGTGATAACCTATGGGGTTGAATCCATAAAGCGCATGATCGAATGAAACGGAAAGCGTCTTGAGTGGGCGGTAGATTTCGTGAACCAGAGGTGACGTTGGAATAGCGACAGAGTTCTTATCGAAAAAAAAATCCCGAATATTTTTGAGGGACGTGATGGCAGGATTGTTAAGAATCGTCGGGAGATCATCGTAGACAAAGGTGAAAGAAAGAGTGTGTCCGTAAACTAAAAGAACGAGAAAAAATAATCCAAACTGCTGTGCCCATTTTTTGCATAAGAAACAGCAAGAGACAGGGGTTTTAATTTTCAGTTCTGAATTTTGTGCGGGCAATTTATTTTGATTCACACATTCTATCCTATACTTATTTTTATTCAAAAGTGACAAATCCCATTCACTCTCTTCTACACCCTAGAATTAGGTCATTATTCGCTTGATCGAAAAAAACAATGCTGCTAAACACCTTGACTCAAAATTTCTTCACTTTTTAAATCAATCATTACTGAGGAGAGAGATTCTATGAAATATGTGTATTTCTTCGGAAGCGCAAAATCCGAAGGGAATTCTTCCATGAAAAATATTCTGGGTGGCAAGGGTGCCAATTTGGCTGAAATGTCGAATTTGGGCATTCCTGTTCCTGCAGGTATGACAGTGTCCACGGAAGTGTGCGACAGCTATTACAAGAACGGTAAAAAACTTCCGAAAGAAGTGATGCAGGCCGTTTTTGCTACCTTGGAAAAACTCGAAAGGGATATGGACAAAAAATTCGGCGGCAAACAAAATCCTCTTCTCCTTTCCATCCGTTCCGGCGCCCGTGTATCCATGCCGGGGATGATGGACACGGTTTTAAATCTGGGTTTAAATGCAGACACCCTGCAAGGATTGATTCAAGCTTCTGGCAACGAACGTTTTGCTTACGATTCCTATCGCCGCTTTATTCAGATGTTCAGCGACGTGGTTCTGGAGATTGACCATGATCTCTTTGAGCATGCGCTTGAACATAAAAAGCAGGTACGCGGTTTCAAGCAAGACATTGAACTCACAGCTTCCGACTTGAAGGAATTAGTTAACGAATACTTGTCCATTGTGAAAAAAGAATCGGGTGCTAATTTCCCGAGCGATCCCAAAAAACAGTTGGAACTCGCCATAGGCGCTGTGTTCAGTTCCTGGAACACCGCTCGAGCCGTGAAATACCGTGAACTGAACGACATTCCACACGACATTGGCACTGCAGTCACGATTCAATCCATGGTGTTTGGAAATCTTGGGGAAACTTCTGGCACTGGGGTTTGTTTCACAAGAAATCCTTCGACGGGAGAAAATAAATTTTACGGCGAATTTCTCATGAACGCTCAGGGAGAAGACGTGGTGGCCGGCATTCGTACTCCCGTACCGATCACTGAACTTCAAAAAGTGATGCCTGCTGCTTATCACCAATTAGTGCAGATTTATAAAAAGCTCGAAAAGCATTACCGTGACATGCAAGATATTGAATTCACCATCGAAAATCGAAAACTTTATCTCCTGCAAACTCGAAACGGAAAACGTACCGCTGCGGCGGCAGTCCGCATCGCGGTAGAGATGGTGAAAGAAAAAATGATTTCTACGACCGAAGCGATTTTACGTGTGTCTCCAGAATCGTTGGATCAATTACTCCATCCAACCATTGATCCTTCGCAAAAAAAAGAGGTGCTTGCCAGGGGTCTTCCTGCAAGCCCTGGAGCAGCGGTGGGTGAAATCGTGTTTTCGGCAGCGGAAGCTGAAGAAGTGGCAAAATCAGGACGTAAATGTATTTTGTTGCGCCAAGAAACCAGTCCAGAAGATATTGGCGGTATGGCGGTGGCACAAGGCATTCTCACGGCACGTGGCGGTATGACTTCCCATGCGGCTGTTGTTGCCAGAGGTATGGGCAAACCCTGTGTGGCAGGATGCAGTGATCTTGTTATTGATAACAAAGCTGACGACACTACTTGTGTTATCCATGGGCACAAACTGAAACGGGGCGATATCCTCACACTGGATGGGTCTACGGGTGAAGTGATTCTCGGTCAATGCAAGCTGAAAGATCCTGGTCTTAGTAAAGATATTGGCACTCTCATGAAATGGGCAGACTCGACACGCCGTTTGAAAGTGCGCACCAACGCTGATACGCCGAACGACGCTAAAAAAGCGCGCCAATTTGGTGCAGAAGGTATTGGTCTTTGTCGCACTGAGCACATGTTTTTCGAAGGTGAGCGGATTGACCATTTTCGGGAAATGATTGTAGCAAACAATCTGGAAGGTCGTAAAAAAGCACTTTCCAAGTTGCTCGTAATTCAAAGAGACGATTTCAAAGGTATTTTTGAAGCCATGGAGGGCTTGCCTGTGACAATCCGCTTGCTTGATCCGCCCTTACACGAGTTCCTTCCACACACCGAAAAAGAAATTGTTTATCTGTCTGAAAAACTTGGCATCTCCGCTGCTGCGCTCAAAGTAAAAGTAAATTCTCTGCACGAGTTTAATCCCATGATGGGACATCGTGGTTGTCGTTTTGGCATCACTTTTCCGGAAATTTACGACATGCAGACGCAGGCTATTATTGAGGCTGCGATTTTAGTGCACAAAGCTGGGAAAAAAGTAATTCCAGAAATCATGATCCCGCTCGTGGGTACCGTAACGGAATTGAAAATTCTCAAAGACAATGCAATCAAGATTGCCAATGCGCTCATCAAAGATTCCAAAACCAAGATTACTTATTCCATCGGCACCATGATTGAAATTCCGAGAGCGGCGCTCATTGCCGATCAGATTGCAAAGGAAGCCGAGTTCTTTTCTTTCGGTACCAACGATCTGACGCAAATGACTTTTGGATATTCTCGGGACGATGCGGGTAACTTCCTGAAAGAGTATATCCAGCAAGGTATCCTTGAAAAAGATCCTTTTCAGACACTCGACATTGGCGGCGTTGGAATTCTTATTGAGATGGCTGGACGTTTGGGGCGTCAAACCCTTCCCAGTTTGAAGCTTGGTATTTGCGGAGAACACGGTGGAGACCCTAAATCTATTGCGTTCTTTCACAAGGTGGGGCTCAATTACGTGTCTTGCTCTCCTTACCGTGTTCCGATTGCTCGCCTCGCGGCAGCACAAGCGGCGATCAAAGAAAACAGTGCCAACAAAAACACAAAAAAAATCATCGCTTCTAAAAAGAAGAAAAAGTAAAATAAAAAGAATTGCGTTTGCATACTTCACTGTTCCTCTCCCAATTGTGAAACAAGTAGAAGATGGGTAGGACCAGTAAAAGAAGTGGCTCAACACGCAATCTAAAATTATATGGCAGGCAAGGATTGTTTAGATCTTTATTTGAAGGACATTGGTGAGATTTCGCTTCTCACATCTGAACAAGAACTTGAAATCGCCAAAAGAATTCATAAAGGGGACGCTAAGGCTAGAACAGAAATGGTTCGGGCTAATTTGCGCCTTGTTGTTTCCATTGCTCGGAAATATTGCAACCTAGGACTGTCTTTTTTAGATCTGATTGAAGAAGGCAACTTGGGTCTCATGCGTGCTGCTGAGAAATTCGATTGGAAGCAAGAGTGCAAATTTTCGACCTATGCTTCGTGGTGGATCAAACAACGCATTATGCGCGCACTTTCGAACCAGGCAAAACTGATCCGAGTTCCCGCCTACATGATGGATCGTATTCTTCTGGTGCGAAGAGTGATGCACCGTATCAAAAATGAATTCTCTGAAGAACCGGATTATGTCCGTATTGCGGAAGAAACAAAACTCAGCCCACAAGAAGTGCGCGACACGTTTGAGTACTCCAAATCCGTGACTTCCCTCTCGACGCCCGTGGGTGACGATGGCAGTACAGAACTCATGGATCTGATTGAAGATCAAGAAGCTGAAAGTCCTGTAGAACAAGTGTCTTCCAACATGGTGAAAGAAGAAATCCTTGACGCGATGGAAGTGCTGAACGAACGCGAAGTAAAGCTTGTTATGTATCGTTTCGGCCTCTTTGGAAACACAACACACACTTTAGAAAAAATCGGCGAGCAAATGGGAATCACTCGGGAGCGGGTGCGCCAGCTTGAAAAAGCGGCCATCGGAAAAATGAAAAAATTCATGGTTAAAAGAGAACGGAAGTTTGACGATTATTGAACCTAAATTCAGCAGTTGAAATCTACTACGAGTCATAACTGCTTTGAAATTAGAGGTTTTCAAAAAAAATCTTCCAGAATTTTTGCGCCCGAATTAAATTCGACGGTGTCGAATTTGTACGGTGAGTACACCTTGGTCGATTTTTTTCTCCAAACCATCTAATTTCTTTGCATTTAGAAATAGGCTCCTGTTCAGAGGTTTGGAGGTTCGGAGGTTTGGAGGTTCGGAGTGACATCAAGTCACTCCAAACAT
>Ga0213870_1000474_pt1 | contig 18764 bp, 24 predicted proteins | sample WICALVC2017_Meta_FD_160119 | JGI IMG/M metagenome (GOLD analysis project Ga0213870, IMG submission 160119) | Freshwater microbial communities from subterranean cave lake in Wind Cave National Park, South Dakota, United States - WICALVC2017 | ecosystem: Environmental > Aquatic > Deep subsurface >... | reverse complement strand
AGGAAAAACCCATATTTTTGGTGTTAGGTGAGACAATTTAGTATGCAAATACAGGTTCTCGAATCTGTAAAAGCCATTTCCAAAAAAGATAATTTATGCGGCAAATGATTCTTCAAATTGGACCGGTATCATATATCCAATCGAAGAATGAATTCGGTTTCGGTTGTACCACAGATCGCTCTGAGCAAGATTTGGATAAATTGATTGCTTTGATAAAAAAATCAGACCACGATGTGCCCGGTAAGAAGTGTTAATAATGTACCCGGAATATACCATATGGTCGGGGTGGGCGGACTCGAACCGCCGACCTCTACGTCCCGAACGTAGCGCGCTAACCAATCTGCGCTACACCCCGAAATAAATTTTAATAAGCATTTACAGGAGAGTAAATGCGATAAACTTCAATGAAATTTTATAATAGCATTTATATCTTGGGTTGAACCGAAGTCTAGTTTTATTGTGTTAGAATCCTTAAGGTTAAAAATAGGTTTTAATCCATAAGGATTTACAAGACGAATATAAATTTTTTGTAAGTCATATAAGCCAGGACTTTTTAAAGAAAAAGAGATAACCACTTCTTTTTTGCTTTCAAGAAATGAATGAAGTGAAAAATTGATCGGCCCATAGTAAGTGGGTAAATTCTCAAAAACAATCTCTTTGCCCTCTTTTAGCCACTCTTTAGGAATGGCTGGCAAAATAAAAAGCTCTCCAGTTGCCTGTGCGGTTTCATTTTTTAGTTCATCGATGAGAGCCTTCCGCATTAACCAGAGGCCTTCTCCAGCTCCTGCAGAGAGTGGCTCAGTTATTGGAATGTTTCCGTCCAGATAACTATCCCCATCATATAATCCAAAATGCCAAGGGGTTTGTCTTACAAGAGTATTGTATTTAGAATAATCAAAGCGCACATTAAAAAGTGGTGCAACTTCTGGGATTGTAAATCCGTTTTGGCTTGCAGCATGTAAGAAAAAGGACTGAAGCGCATTAAGCGCTTTAGTCCTCTTGCGCAAATCTCCGTGAGTTTGCTCCAGAAGCTCATGGACATATCCCGTTGTATATACAGCATCTAATCCGCGTTGAAATCGAGAAAGCCCACCCCATAGTCCTCCATGATGTTCTAAATAATCAGTTATAAGAAAACTATTTTTATTTAAAAAACCAGTGTGCAAAAGTAGGGGCGCAAATAAGTTCCAATAATTTCCTAAAAAAGTTGAAGTTAAAACTGGGTAGGGTTTTTCTTGGGATAAAAAATCAGGATCTTGAGGATTTCCAATTTCTAAAGCTAATGGCAAAAAAGGCGGGTCAATAGAATGGTTTAAAGTTTTTTCCACTAATTCTTGTAAAACGGCTTTATAGGTAATTGATTCATTTTTGAGCCAACTTACTTTTTCTGGATATACTTTAAAAAGATCAAAAATTTCTGCTGTGTCATTTAGTCCTTTCCAGCAGGTCGCATTGGAGTAAAGGCTAAAAGCAGGTTGGCTCACATCACCGCCATAAGTGTGCTTTGGCAAAAGCCCAATGGTCATTAAAGATCGTGGACCTTTTTTTCTTTCTTCAATAGTCCAAGTAGCGCTGTTTAACAGAATTGGCGCAATTTTTTTCACCCAACCCTTGTCATTTGTAAGTTTTGAAACCTCTGCTGCATACCAGCTGCTGAGTCCATTTCTGTATTGGTGATGGAGATTTTTTTTATCCAGATTTTTATCAGATAACATTATTTCCGCTTGTTTTTGTGCTTCTGTGCCATGTCCTAGCATAGCCAGTGCAACAATTGGCCAACCCTCCTCAATCCCAAAATACATATTGTAAAAGTAAGCACCATAGTTGAGCTTGTCTTTAGTTCGGCTAATCGACAGAATCTGAGAGAGCCAAATATGTAACCTTGCCATCCAATCTTGAGATGGAAGCTGTATTTTAACATCCCCAGCAAGTTTTTCTTCCCATGATTTTTCAAACTCTTGTTGTTTTTTTTGAAGGTCCATTGCGACTACTTTTTTTGTTAAAAACTGTGGGGTGACCACTACAATTTCTGTATTTGGTTTTGGAAAAAATTTTATTATAGACTCTAAGAAACTTACTTTTTGTAATTCAAGCTTTGTGTTGGATTGAAGTACAATGTAATCTTTTTCATCTACAATAGTAAAATCATCTTTTTGCTTATAATTTTCTTCTAAACTAAAAAAAGGAACAGGTGTGGCAGTTGCTCTTTTTTCTACTTCCCAAAAATGTGCGCTAGGTCTTTTGCCTAAACCTAAAATAAATTGATGGTTTGGGGTAAAACTTTTAAAGGTTGCGACAACATAGGATTTTGTCGGATTTGCATCCCGCAAATCCTCTGGTTGATTGCCATTCCAATTTTGGGACGAAATTGTTTGAGTAAGCGCGCCAAATGTCCAGGACCAAGACAGCTGAAACTGCGGAACAAAAACGTTATTTTTTGTTTTAAAAAAACGAGTTTTAGCTGAGAGTGGTGCGGGTATAAGAATTTTATTTTCTTTTAAATATGCTGGTGAAAACCAACGGTCTTCATTGAATTGGATGCGAGGCATATTTGGATTATGTACGGTGGTAAACCAGTGACCGTTTTGATAAACAAACCCAGGACTTGGATTTTCAAGATATTTTTTCGGATTTGCGTCTTGTAAATCCTGCGGCCCAGCAAGTAAGATTTTTTGAAAATCCAATGGAAGTGCTTCTTGTGCTATATTATCCCATGAAAGTTCTTCGATTGAAGACAGCGCGGGGTCTTTTAAACTTTTCTCTTTTTGGATGGCTTTTTCTAAGTCATAGTGGCGTTTTTTAAGTGACGATCCGAACTGTCCAACCTCTTCAACGACAAATTCTTTATAGGACAAAGCAGCTAGGTCTTCTATCATAATAACCTGATTAAAAAAATTACTTTTGTTTTTTGTATTATGACAAATAATACGCAAAGGCAGTTTTAGCTCGATAATTTTTGGATTTAAAATCCAAGACACCACATTAAGTCCGTTAAATGGCGCAATATTGACTTCTTTTTTTTCTACAAACAAGGGTTGTAGATTGGTTTTTTTCCATTCATTTTTTTCAAAAGCTTGCACCTCGATAAGAGAGGGTTCAAAAGAGATGTTTTGAAATTTTAGAAAAGATAATTGGGTAGAGTTTTTTGGAATTTCATACACCAGACTCCCATCCGATTGTTTTTGAATGGTTGTTAATCTTGTAGAGGTTGTGTATCCGCTGAGGGCTTTTGCACAGGAGGGAACAGCAAAAAGAAGGATTAAGAAAAAATTAATGTAAATCATTTGCAATAACTACAACTTGATATGACAGTTACCTTGGTTTTGCGAGGAAAAATTGTCAGCTCAAATTCAAAGCAGTCTGTTTTTCTCTCCAGATTTTCATTCCGTCAAGAAAAGTTTGTGTTTCTGAATATTTACAAAGGATTTCAGGAAGAACCATCCAAGGTAGAGATTCATTGATGGCGCTAGAGCCAGAGTGATCCACCCTAATATAAAATTAAAATGTTTGCATTTCTAACAGCTGCGATACTTCTGCAGTAAGCAAAAATCTTTCAACATTATTTTGATGTACAACCAAAAATGGACACTCAAAGCCCACACTTTTGATATGAATGTCTTTGATTTTTTTTGTATTTCCACTTTTTACTTCAATAGCTAAGATAGGTTTTTCCCATTCAGTAATTATAAAATCAATTTCAAGAGAACCCTCTCTCCAGTAGTAAATCTTATACCTCACAGACCCATAGGTAAGATTTACTAAATGTGCACCCACTACATTTTCAAAAACAAACTCCTTAAACCCTTGCGCAAGAACACCAGGATCTATTAATGCAGTATTAGGAATAATCCATTTTGGGATAGATTTTTTAGTACGGTGTAATGATGAAGAATACTTTTCAAGAGGAATTAATAAGTGAGCCATCCTTAAAAGCTCTGCATAATGAACTAGTGTTGCAGAGTTTCCCTTCCCTTGAACATGACCTAAAATTTTTTCAAAACTAATAATCTGCGAAGGAAGCTTTCTTACATAGCCAAACAGACGGCGCAAAAGGGCGGGTTTTTCAATTGACTTAAGTGCCAAAATATCCCGACCTAGAGTAGTTTCAATAATGCTATTGTGTATATACTCAACGCGCCTTTCTGGATCATCCTTAAAACTATAAACCTTTGGATATGCCCCAATAGTAACAAACTCATCAATAGTCACATCAAAAGCTGTCTTACATTCAAGATAAATCCAATGTGGAAAAAACAGACTTTCAAACCTGCCTGCCAAACTTTCAGATAACCCCGCATCAATAAGCAACGCCGAGCTACCCAATAACCAAACATTCATTATTTGTTTATTACGAGCATCTTCATCCCAAAGAGACTTTACAACTTCTGACCAGCGAGGCACTTTTTGAACTTCATCTAATACCAATGTTTTTCTATTTACATTCAGTAGTCGTGCCTTTTTCCAGTTTTCAATTATAAAATCTGTGCTAGGTGGGGTGGGAGTATCAGCGCTCGCAAATATACAGGTATTGAGATCGATACTTTCTGTAATTGCAGTAGTTTTTCCAACCTGTCTTGGTCCAATAAGTATTTGAATCAGACTATTTTCAGATTTCAACCTATTTTGAAGAGATTTTGGAATAATTCTATCCATATTAAATTAATAATAACAAATAATTATAAAAATAAAATATTTTTCCGAGCTCAATATCAGATAAAAATGTTACTTGCAATTTAAACAAAACCGATCAATTTTTTTGCTAACACAATGCAGGCCAAAACTACTCTACATAACCTTAAAAAGAAGGATTAAAATAAAATTAATGTAAATCATTTCTATCCGAAAAGAGAACTTGTAAGTAAAAAGTTTTGCCAGCTTTTTCATTGATAAACTTTCTAGTATCCACGATAAAGTTGTCAATAAAAAGCTCGATATTTTCCCTTTCTTTTGGATCGATTGGCATAAAACGAAATCTACAATAAGGTCTATTTTTTTCATTTGCATAGCTACTTTCCATCTCACGCTTTAAAAGGAGATACGTCAGGCGGTCTGCAACAGGTTTTTTAGGGATAAAAAAAGCATCTTGTGTAACAAGATAGTTGTTGTTGGGGAGCTGTTTTAACATTTTTAAACTGATAAGTTTAGAAATTATTTTCTGCGTTTTTGGAATATCCAAATTTGTTTTTGTTGAAATTTCATCCAATGTAAACCCCTCGTTGCCAGAGCTTATGAATAAATTAATCATATCCCATGCCACAAGATCGGTTTCTAAAAACTGAACTTGCTCATTAGTTAATTCGTATTTTTCCTGCATTTTATTTAATTTTAAAAGCGCTTCAAATTTTTCCTTATAATTTGTATAGGAGTCACTTTTTAAAAGCACAGAGGAGGATGGCGCGTCACTGTAAAAAAAAGATTTAAAAAAATCATTCGGCATCAAGCTACAGCAGTAACAAAATATAAAATTTTTAATGTCTTCTATTTCTAAGGCAGTTACAAGATTAGGGAGCTTGTGTGCTGGCGGCAGGTATTTGCCAGCCTCTATATTAGCATAGGACTCATAGCTCATTTTAAGTTCTTTGTTCTTTTTTTTATGGAACTCTTTTGCAGTTAAAAATCCCTGTTTTTTTCGCTGGTTACGAATTGTTTCATGGAATGGTTTCATCATGTTTTATTGCTCCAGACGTCAATTTGCACTTATGTGCGCACTATAAATTTAATAATCTTACATTGCAAACAAAACTTTCTTAAATTATTTTATTGACCTGCCGCGTATGTATAGGGTATAAAGCAAAACTTCTTCACAGAGATACTAGAAAAGTATAGGCGCAAGCGGTTGCTGAATGTTTAAGGTAAAAATGACCCCCATTCTTGGAATGGATCACATTCCAAGAATGTGAAAACCAGAGTCGACATAAAAAGTCTCTCCAGTCACCCCCCCCGATTTGGGGCTGAGGAGAAAAAAGCAAGCCTCGGCTACTTCGTCGGCAGTAACATTTCGACGGAGTGGAGACTTCGACTCTACAACCTGAAGCATTCCTTTAAACCCCCTAATCCCTGCAGCTGCAAGCGTACGAACAGGGCCCGCAGAAACAGCGTTAACTCGAATGTGCTGTGGGCCCAATTCTGAAGCCAAATACCGCACACAACACTCTAGCGCAGCCTTAGCCACACCCATGACATTATAATTTGGCACTACTTTTTCGGCGCCGTAATAAGAAAGTGTAACGATGCTTCCTCCCCCAGCCTTTTCCATAAGCGGTTTAGCGCCTTTTGCAAGAGCCACAAGGCTATAGGCACTGACATCTAAGGCCATTTGGAAACCTTTTCGCGAGGTCGCAACAAAGCTTCCCTCTAGATCTTCTTTTTGCGCAAAGGCAATGGAGTGGACAAGGCAGTTCAAACTCCCCCACTTTTCATTGAGAGAATTAAACAGCGACTCGATTTGTGCATCACTTTGAACATCACAAGGATAAACGTGTGGACATCCCAAAGACTCCGCCAAGGGACGCACTCTTTTTTCTAAGGCCTCATTTAAATAAGTGAAAGCAAGTTCATATCCATCTTTATGAAGCGCTTGTGCAATGGACCACGCAATACTTCTTTCGTTAGCAACTCCTACAATTAATGCCCGTTTGGCTTCCATGTTTTTATCCTCCAAATAGTTTTTGTAGGATCATGGTGCGACAAGATCAAAAAATCAAATGTAAATTTTAGTTCTAATTTTAAAATGTCGAAACAGTGATGAGATTTATAAAATTGGGAAAAACTTTCACCGCATTGCTACTTAGGGTGGCGGAGGAGGATATAGAGGAGGATATAATAGTGTGGCAGACCCGCTTCCACCACAATGAGTCTTCCAGTTTTGCATTTAAGTTCTGTAGCAGTAGTAGGAACTCGAGATTGTTAAGCAGCGACCTTCTCAAGAAGAATCTCATTAATGATTGTTTGATAGCCAACACCCCGCCGCTTCGCTTCTTGCTTAGCCAGTGCCAGAGCTAGGGGATGAAGTCGAATTGATATCGGCTCAAACTTTGAACCAGATGGCTTCGGTGGACGCCCTCGTTTTGGACGTGGTTTACCAGTCTTGTTCTCGATTGCTTTCCTGAACATTTCTGTTTCGTCGGCAGTAACTCGTCTCGCGCTTTCAAAGTGGAATTCTTTTTGCTTCTTCATAAAGTCTATGCTCCCTTTTATTTGCCCGTCGAGCACTAATGATTCGATATATTGAGCCTTCTTCTCTGATCGTAAAAATCACAATGAGAACACCTGTATGAGACTCCCCAATCAAAAGTTCTCGTATTTCATGGGCGGTCGAATGATCTTTATCCAGTTCAATCAATGCAAATGGATCATCGAACGCCGTGATGGCCTGATCGAAAGAGATCCCATGCTTGTGTTTATTGCTAGCGTTTTTCCTAGGATCCCATTCGAAACGCATCATTTTCAGTATATACCATTAAATGGTTGGAAGCCACTTCTTTTTTTAATTGTGACGTGAATTAAAAGTCCTAAATTCCTTAAGCTATCCCAAACATGATAAAGCAAAATACAAGTAAGAGTGTATAAATTGTAATCACCATTTTAGCACCGCCTTTTGTGGGCCATAGCTAAGCAAGGTCTGTGCCAGAAGCATTTCCACAGCAATACCAACACGCAGACAAAGGGCGCTTTGTATAGAAAATATGCACCATGAATTATTTACAATGAATCGTACGCCTTCTCTTACCTTTTATTATGAGTCAATACGGCAATACGACCATTTAATTCCAAGTTGTATTAAGTTGATTGTTTTGATAAACTAATGACATCGGATAATTTAACTGAGATATTGCATTTAAGCTGGTAGCGAGACAAGCAAGATGCAAGCTAGTGAAGCGAGCGCAGAAGTTTTTAAGCGAGGCATATCCAGGGCGATATGTTGAGCTTAAAAATCTTCGAGTACGCTGCAATAGCGCCGCAGATTGGTTGTCGCAGTAGAACTTAAATGCAATATCTCGGTTTAAGGGGGATTTATGAAAAAAAACACATGCTTTTTAATCTGCGCACTCTTGATATCAGTATTAAATTTAGAATTAGCTCAAGCAACTAGAACATCTCAAGCAACTAACGCATGTGCGGCTGGACGTGTGCGAAGAATAGACCCATGCGGTCAATCTGTTGGTGTCCCAGCAGCCCAAGCAGCTGAGGGGGGGGGTTCGCGGACGGGGTGCCCTTATCGAAAACGCTGGGTTGTTGTGAACGGCGTATGCGTGTGTCGTCATTTAACCATCAACCCTTTATAATGTTTGTATTATCCAAGATATTGCAGGACGCTAGTAGCTCTCAGAAAGCTTCGACAATAACGGCAATGCCTTGTCCACCACCAATACAAGCACTACCAAGTCCATATTTTTTATTTTGACGTTTGAGTTCGAAAATCAAATGAGATGTGATTCTTGTTCCACTTGCAGCTAAGGGATGCCCTAGCGCAATGGCTCCTCCATTGATATTGGTTTTGTTTCGATCGAGTTCTAATTCTTTTTCAACAGCAAGATATTGTGCTGCAAAGGCTTCATTGATTTCAACGAGATCCATTTGAGAAAGGGGCATTTTAGCTTTTTTTAGAGCAATATTTGTAGCAGCAGCAGGACCAATCCCCATGATTTTTGGATCAACTCCCGCAACTCCGTAAGCCACAAGCCTTCCAAGTGGTTTTAATCCATATTTTTTTGCATAAGAAGCGGTACTCACCACCATCGCTGCAGCACCATCTACAATCCCGCTTGCATTGCCAGCTGTCACAAGTCCATTTTCCTTAAACACAGATTTTAATTTTGCTAGCCCGTCTACACTTGCATCTGGCTTGGGGTGTTCGTCGGAATCTAGAGTCACTTCTCCTTTTTTATTTTTTAAAACAAAAGGTGCAATTTCTTCTTTAAAAAATCCTTTTTCTTTAGCTTTTTTAGTTCGCATTTGGGATGAAAACGCGAGCTCATCTACTTGCATGCGAGTGATACCGTATTTTTCTCCAAGATTTTCAGCAGTAATGGCCATTGGACATCCACAATAAGTATCTGTGAGTGCAGCAAAAAGATAATCTTCCATTTGCGTGTGACCCATTTTAGAACCCCAGCGTACACCTCGCAAAACATATGGAGTCATGCTCATGTTTTCTACACCCCCGATGAGCGCCACCTCTGTGTCACCAGCCCACATCTGATGTTGGGCTTCTACAATGACCTGAAACCCTGAGCCACAAAGTCGATTGATGGCAAGTGCCGGAACGTCTATCGGCACACCACTTTTTAATCCAATATGGCGAGCTGTATATATGCTATCCACAGAAGACTGTAGAACATTTCCAATAATAACATGTTGGATGTCTTTGGCTGGTACTTGGGCTTGCTCAAGTGCTGCCTTTGCACAAGCAGTACCTAAGTCTGAAGGGTTGATATCTTTAAGGATCCCACCAAATGTGCCAAACGGCGTTCTTTTTGCTGAAAGAAAGACAAGCTCATTATCTGTTTGCATTAGAAAAACATATCTTAGGATTTTCAAAAAGCAACATGTTGCTTTTTGTATGGATTATCCGAGATATTGCATTTAAGTTCTACTGCGACAACCAATCTGCGGTGCTATTGCAGCGTACTCGAAGATTTTTAAAATAATTCTTGTTTTTAGGAGGCTGGGAATAAAATCCCAGCCTCATTGGATTTTGTTGCAGGTACATCGTGTACATGCTCCAGTATCATTTGCCGATTTCAACTTCAACTTTCACTAGAACTCAACTTTCTCAAAAACAGCTTCAACTCAACACTCGCTACGACTTCAACATAATATTTTGTCGCGTTTACATCACGTAAACACTCCGAGCTTTCACAAAATTTTTTATAACGCTAAAAATGCTCCATGGTATCCATTTTGATCTTGCGAAGTATAAAGAAGTATTCCTCCAGAATAGATGCGGTTACCAGATACCATAAGATCAAAAGCCATCCCCACAAGCTGACTCAAATTTACTGGAGGATTTGAGCTTTGTGCTCGCTGAATAAAACTTTGAGATAACGTTACAATTCCTGAAACATTTGCATGTAAAGGATCCGCACTTGGTGTTGTCATTACTGTAATACCTGAACCTTGCTCAAATCGAGAGGGTCCTTCCATTGTTCCGGGTTGTCCTAAAGGCATACTCGATGGGCTAATGGATAGAGTGCCTGCGCTATAATAAGAATTTACAAAACTCCAAGTAGCATAATAACCTCCAGAAAAATAACCTGCATAATTTGTTCTTCCAGAAACTACTCCACCCACTATACGGACACCGCTATAATATATGTTTTGTCCATTGAATGGGATTGCAATCCTCCCATCTGGCAACTGAGAAATTCCACCTGCATATCCAGGGACGCCTGGTGCTGCTGGTGCAGGAACACTTCCAGGAGCAGGACCACCTGCTTGGGGGTCATTTTTTTTGTTTCCACAACCACTAACAGCAACGCTGATGCAAAATACTGCTGTTAAAAGAGCAGAATTTATAATCCACTTCATATCGTCATCCTCCATATTTACTAATCAGGGATAATGCAAAGGCAGTGCCAAATTGACACAGGTTAAATTTCATTGATTTCATTAGGAAAACCAAAAATCTAGTTTTGTTTTTCCTTTCAAACTATTAAACACTTGTAAAATTCTTAAACACTTCTATGTTTAAAAATAGTACATGCACGAAGAGATTTTAAATCAGTTCTTAAACTACTTACAGCTTGACCGTGGACTAGCCTTCAACACAGTGAATGCATACGTGTTAGATACAAAGCTATTTTTAAAAGCCCAAAGCATTTGCAGCCGGAGCGCGCACAACACGCGACAACAAGACATGCAAATGCGACAAACTGAAATGCCAATCCAACTCAGCTCCATTCATGAAACACATATTGAAGATTATTTTAATACTCTTATAAAAAAAGGGGTCAGCTACCGCTCCCTTGCTAGAAAACTTTCTAGCTTAAAATTGTTTTTTGACTTTGCTGTTCAAGAAAAGTTCTGCACACAGAATCCAGCAGAAAAAATGGAATCCCCAAAAATTAGTAAATCTCTGCCCAATACATTGTCTCTTGAGGAAGTGGAAAGCTTATTAAATGCAACAGACGCTATTAAACAACCCACACATGCGCTTACTCATGCTCTGCTTACTCATGCTCTAATGATACGATTTCTTTATGCCACAGGTCTTCGCGTTTCAGAGCTAGTAAATTTAAAAATTGAGGATATCGACCTCCAGGCTGGACTTATTCGTATTCAAGGAAAAGGTGAAAAAATTAGAATCGTTCCCATTGATGTTGAAACATTCAAGAGAGTTCACGAATATATTTCAACAGTACGACCCCATTTATTAAATGGGAAAACCCACTCCTGTCTTTTTATTTCGGGATGGGGGGGGCCTTTCACAAGACAAGGCTTTTGGTGTCTGATCAAAAGGTATGCAATAAAAGCAGGAATACAATCTGCAATTTCACCTCATGTTTTAAGACATGCCTTTGCAACCCATCTCTTAGAGCGCGGAATGAACTTGCGTTCACTGCAAATGCTTTTAGGACATTCGGATATTGCTACCACTGAAATTTACAGTCACGTTTCAAAGTCTCATCTGCAGGAAGTATTACAAAGATACCATCCAAGAAATCAAAAATCTTGACTGGAGCATGTAAGCAGTAGAGTTTTTAAGAATATGCCAATCCAATCTTTTGCTGATCGGCTACAACTTGTATTTTTACAGATGATCCCATTTTTAATGGCGATTGTCTTTCACGAAGTAGGTCATGCATTTATTGCACGAAAACATGGAGACAACACTGCAAAAGAGCTTGGAAGACTAACCTTAAATCCTATTCCACACATTGATCCTATTGGGACTTTGTTATTTCCTATCCTCAACATGCTGACAGGAATTAATATTCTTTTTGGATGGGCAAAGCCAGTGCCCATTAACTACAATCGTTTGCGCCCCTATCGCCGCGGACTTTTTTTAACAGCGCTGGGAGGGCCTGGAGCTAATGTAGTACTTGCTCTTATTTGCGCATTGATTTTAGTTTTAATGAGTCAGTTTATGTCCGCAGATTTTTATCTTTATGAACCTTTAACGGGGATGGCATTGGTAGCAATCCATATTAACTATGCGCTTGCTTTATTTAATCTCATTCCACTGCCCCCGTTAGATGGATCAAAAATGGTGGAATCTTTCATGTCTTTTGAGATAGCACAAAAATTTGAGAGGCTGCAAGCATATAGCTTTTTTATTTTGTTAGGACTTTTGTGGACTGGGGCTTTAAACGTACTTTCAGGCCCCATTATGTATTTAACAAATTGGTCCATTGCAATCTGGAGAATGCTATTTAATATCTAACTATGGAACTTTTAAAAATTAAAACCGAACAATTTGAAGGTCCATTAGATTTACTTCTTTTCTTAATCCAAAAAAATGAGTTGGATATTTCAGCAATCAGTATCCATAAAATCACAGATCAATACGTCCAATATGTAGAAACTATATATTGTGTCGGATTTGCTTCCCAACTTGTCGCTTGCACATCACGTGCAAGCTCCGACAAATCCTCCGGGAAGGAGCTAAATTTTGATAATGCAAGTGAATTTTTAGTTCTAGCTGCTACTCTTATTTATTTAAAATCGAAAAAACTTTTACCGGACCTTGAACTTGAAGAGGGTATTTTGCAAGACGAATTGCTTGTAAGTAGTGAGGAAGAACTCGTGGCACGTTTACGTGAATATAAGAAGTTAAAAGAAGCAAGCAAAGAGCTCTTAAAAAGACCCCTTCTGGGAGAACATGTTTTTACTCGTCCAAATATAATACCCCCAGAAAAACAAAAAATTTGGAAAGAATTAGATGTTACTGCTTTAACACTTGTGTTCCAAAAGCTTTTAAAAAGAACCAGGCAGCGAACAAAAATTGTTTTAAAAGAACCCATTTCTTTACCTGAGCGGATTATTGAGTTATCAAAAATTCTTAAGGTAGGGGAACTCACCGAATTTTCTAGTATTCTTTCGTCTGATCCTGACAGGCAAGAAATTATTGTAACTTTTTTGGCTCTTTTGGAGCTCAGCCGTTTATGTCGAGTAAAGATTTTTCAAAACGATGTTTTTGGATCTATCTATTTAACTTTAACTGAAAACATTCAAGAACTAAATGCTGCATTAATTACTGGATTTGAATATCGAAAGGAGATGGCCTTGCATGGAAACGCCTGAAGAGTGTTTGGAATATTCAAAGGAAGCAAATGAAGAAACTGTTGTGTCTGATATTCAAGTTTCACAAGAACAAAAAAATCAGTTGATGGCAGAAATTGAGACTGTTCTTTTCATGTCGGATAAACCCATGAGCTTGCCAAAACTCCGCTCAATTTTAAATCCAGAACTTCCTTTACAACTATATCGTGAATTAGTTGGAGCGCTCAGAGAAGATTCTCTAAAAGGCTCTCGAGGCGTGGAAATAGCTGAAGTGAGCATGGGGTTTCAGTTTAGAACAAAGCCACACATGAGTCCTGTAATAAGAAAGCTTGCGAAAACCCAATCTATTAAACTTTCACCAGTGAATATGGAAGTGCTGACTTTAGTTGCATACAAGCAACCTCTAACTAGAGACGATTTAGATGGGTTGCGTGGTGGAGACAGCTCTTATGGATTAAGGAACTTAATGGAAAAAAAATTGGTTCGTATTGTAGGACGCTCTGATCTCCCTGGCAGACCCTTGCAATATGGCACTACACATGAGTTCTTAGAGCTTTTTTCCTTAAAAGATCTTTCAGCCTTGCCTCCGTTACATGAACTAGAATCGATGGTGGCAACTTCTGAAGTTGGTGAAGAAGAACAGCAAAAACAAGCGCTAGAAAATTTTTCAAAGCTAGTGGATCATCCCATTCGTGAACTTTTTGAAGACTCTCATTTGGAAGAAGAGTTAAATACAATTCGTGAAGAAATTTCTCAAATTCCTGTCAGTACTCCTTATTTGGAAAGCTTAAAAGCAGCTGAAGCTAAAGCCCAAGACCACGAACCCTCTCAAGAATTAGAAGAGCAAGCTGAATTAGCACAAAAAGAGCGCCACCTAGAGATGATTGTGCAAACCCTCACAGATGTTGCTGTTTCTACTGATGTTGCTGTTTCTACTGATGTTGCTGTTGAGGACTCTGTAAAGCCGATAGATGAGCGTTCTATAGATAAACGCACGAAAGTGCTTGCAGATGTTAAACCCTAACCTTCGACTCCAAAAAGTTTTAGCGCAAGCAGGACTTGCAGCATCCCGCAGAAAAGCTGAGGTATTAATTTTGGAGGGAGCGGTAACTGTTAACGGAAAACTTGTTACAGAACTTGGGACTAAAGTAAATCCTCTAAAAGATAGCATTAAGGTTAATGGAAAACTCATACATACAGAAACACAACTTCTGTATATTGCTTTCAATAAACCCAATGGCATGATTTGTGCGCTTTCTGATCCACAAGGTCGTTCTAATTTGGGTGATGTTTTACGCCACTTACCTGCTCGGGTAAATCCTATTGGCAGGATGAGTATTAGTGCTGAAGGGCTTTTGCTTTTAACAAATGATGGTGAGCTCGCAGAAAAAATTTTAAAATCAAAAATCATTCCAAAAACATATTTGATAAAAGTTAGAGGACATCCAGAGCTAAAAGATTTAGATCGTCTTAGAATAGGGCAAATAAGAATCGAAAAAAGACTCCCAAATAAAAGTTGGATTGAACTCAAAACAACTGGCTCGAAAAGCTTAGATTATAAAGAGATTTTAAGTAGACGGGGGTGGCTAGTAGATAAAATCGTGCGCACAGAAATTAAAAAAATATCTGTTAGAAGCATTGAGCCGGGTGCGTATCTGTTTTTAGGCCGTAAGGACTTTGAAAAGCTTCTTGACACGGGAAGTAGGAATGCTAGATAATAACTATCTTTAGTTTTTGTCGCTTTTACATCACGTAAAAGCTCCGTAGTTTTTGTTGCTTTTACATTGGACCTTATCGCATTTACATCCTGTAATGCCTCTTGGGCCGTAAAAGCTCTGGTATATCGCGGGGTGGAGCAGCCCGGTAGCTCGTTGGGCTCATAACCCAAAGGTCGCAGGTTCAAATCCTGCCCCCGCAACCACATTTTTATTTTTAAAATCGCTGGGTTGAGCCTATTAGTGCTCTTCCAAGACTTTATTTTTTGGGAGTTTCGGGCCAATCTCGGGCCAAAAAAATTACTCTAGCTTTTTTCCTGCACTAATTTTTAAAATTAATGCAGGAGATTTATTGCGCTGCCCTTGCTTTATATAATCAAGATGGCAAAACCAACAAGACACTATGGGAAATGGCGCATTCGCTGGACTGACCATGCTGGAAAACGGAAAAGTACTGTTTGCAGCTCTTTTAAAGAAGCCTTATACCAGCAAAGGCTTAAAGAAATTGAAGCAGAGCAAATATCTAAAGGTCTGATGAACTCTATTGAAGAAAATAAAACGTTTAATAATATTTGTGACTATTGGTTGGCCAATAAAGCTCCTCTTAAAAGAAGTTTTGAGTCTGATAGAAGTATTATCATGCAACATTTAAGACCTGCATTTGGTAAGATATTACTAAAAAATTTTAATATTGCATGTGTAGACCAATATAAGGTTTCTCGATTGAATACCCACAAAAAAACTCTTCATAACCAGCTTACTCTTTTAATTTCAATGCTAAATGTTGCAAAAGATTTAAAATGGATAAGTCATGTTCCTAAAATTAAAAAGCCCACCATTCATATTTGTGAAACAAATTTTAGATATCTAAAGACCAACGAAGAAATAAGACGTTTTTTGCACTAGAAATAGAAGGGGTTTTAGAGGCAATGGCTTTAAGTGCCCTGTAAACCGTTCCTTTTGAAACATTAAGCTTTAGCTGGATTTCTCTGTGAGTTAAACCTAACGTACGTAAGTTGAGTATTATTTTATCTTTATTAAGCCTTGGTCTGCCAAGCTGTTTTCCTGAGGCTCTGGCATGCGCTAAACCCATCATAGTACGCTCTTTAAGCAGAGTCTTCTCAAATTCACCTAGACTCCCAAGAACCTGTACAAAGAAGCGACCCGATGGTGTGGAGTAGTCCACATTGTCTTTGGTAGCTACGAAGACAACACCTAATGCTTGGAACTCTTCAAGCGTTGCCACAAGGTGTTTTAAGCTCCTAAACAAGCGGTCTAGCTTTACGACTACGACCCCATCAACCTTTCTTTCTCTAACAAGAGACAAGAGTTTTTTAAATGCAGGTCTATCGTCAGTACCTCCTGAGTAGCCGTGGTCTATAAGCTCATGAGCTATATCCCATCCTCTTGATGCGCAGTATCTACGAAGCTCTTGGATTTGTACCTCTGGATTCTGTTCATGATGCGATGTAGAAACTCTTGAATATGTGGCAACTCTCATGCGTTGCTATATAACATATAGTGTTATAATAACAAGTAAAATAATACTGCATATAATTACTTAAATAAAGTATTGTTTGTTTATACCGATATAATTAATATATAAAAAATATGGTTAAAATAGCTTTGCAATCAAAATTGATCCATTCATCAAAAGAACTCGTAAAAAGTATTAAAGAGCGTGAAAAGGCTGAGAAAAAATCTAATGTCACGTTTAGAGTCAACAATACCCTCATGGATGCGCTTAGGAACAAGTGTGAACAGGAAGACATCTCAATGAATAAAGTCATTGAGATGTTAATAAAGGAGTTCGTGGAAGGGTAATTTAAGTTACTTTCTTTAAAACTTTAATTTTAATAATTAATTATGTTCTTTATTTTTCTAGGTCCTTGATTAACTGTTCGTGAGCAGCTATGGCTGATATGCCTTCGTTTTTAACAAAAAACCCAGCAGAGTCTAATTTTTCAATAAGATTTTTTGAAATCTCTTCTCCAATATTATAAGGAACGTCAAAGAAGTCATTTAACAAGGCTTGCACATCAGAGATAAGCCTCAACCCATCATTTATACTATAGTGTGGGCTAATATTTTTTGGCCTTGGTTTTAAATGAATCCTATAACTTAACACTTCCATTTTAGCTCCTGCCTTCAGATACCGTGACTTCCTGTATTTAAAGCCAAGTAGTTCACCTAAAGCGTCCGCAGCGGCCATTGCCGGACCGCCAGGCTCTTTAATTTCTTCTAAAGTTTTTAAAAGTATTTTAAGTATTTGCTGCTCTGTAAATGTGAAAGAGCATCCCCGCCGATAGAGACGTGGAATAAATACTTCCTGAAGCCATCTCTCTAAATCTTTTGTATTCCAAACGCCCTTCTTTATCTGCCAATATTTCTCGCAAAGCTGGGGCATACCCATCGTTGTAAGTTCAATTGTACGCAGCTTTTTGAATAGTTTTTGTATTTTTTTTGAATCCGTATTGAGGTCTAAAAAAAATTTGTATAACGCTTCATCTATTTTTTTGTTATAGGTTCTTAATTCCTTGTCTTTTGCTTGTTCATAAATTTTTGAAAGATTATACACAGCAATAGCTAGTGCATTGACGTTTAGTTCTTTAAGAAGCTTGGGCATACTCAGGATCAATTTCCATAGTTACTACTAAAGTTGGGCGTTTCTTTAATCCCAGCTTCTCAAGCTTTTCGCCTTCTAAGTGTAAAGACACAGCCTCTTGAAGATTACTGACCGTTTCATCAATAGTTTTTCCTTGTGTGGCCACAGCAATTTCAACACACTCAGCAACATATCCAAGTTTTTCTCCAGGATGAATAATAGCTTTAATTGTTTGTTGTAAATACTTCTTCATAAAATCAAAATAGCTTTCTCAACAGTTCTTCTTTTCCTAATTTAAAATGAATAGAAACACTGCTTAAAATATTAGAGAGCGTTCCTATTCGTAAATCTAAATGATTAGGAATTGTAATATGATGCTCGCCACCCTGGATAGTTGTTAGCCTTATATGAGATCCTGTTTGTCTGGTCTTTGTGTAACCAAGTTTTTTCAATGCTTGAATTAAGTCTTCCCCAGAAAGATGACGGGGTAACTTCATACGGCAAGCACTTCCTCGCGTACGAAATGAAGACGGATCATTTGAGGCTGTACTGTTTCGTTTTCATAATGACATTTTACAGCATCCCTAATTTGAGAGTGTAGGGCTTCTAAATTATCTGCTTCAGTAAAAATAGAAGCCCCTAAAGCTTGAGCGATATAACCACCCTCTTGAGCTTCTTCTACAAGAAAAATAACTTCATTTACTTTAATTGTTTTTTTCATACATCCTATTATATCTTTCGGGCCAATTTCGGGCCACTCAAAACTAAATGACCACAAAATCAGCAAGGTTGACAAGGAAATAAGGGTATGTAACATGCTAACCTGAAAGGAGAAAAAGGCTGGCAAGCTCTATGAAAAAAGGCTACCGCGGCTCATAACCCATAAGGTCGCAGGTTCAAATCCTGCCCCCGCAACCACATGTGTCCGGTATATTTTGTAAGCTATGTCTCAGGAAGGACAGTCTACTGAATTTGTTTCTAAAAAATATCTCAATGGTCTGTTAGCTTTAAAAGAGGAAAATATTGTAAAAAAATATTATCTTATTTCTTTAGACGTTCGTGAGCGACATGTAGAGGGTATCCGTATTTTACCTTATAAAATTTTTTTAGATCTACTTTGGCAGGATGAATTACTGATAGCTGCTGAACCTAGTTCGTTTTGAATTATCTCCACAAAAATGATTTACATCACTTCTTTTTGACGATAATTTTTTAAAAAA
>Ga0213870_1000473_pt1 | contig 18768 bp, 21 predicted proteins | sample WICALVC2017_Meta_FD_160119 | JGI IMG/M metagenome (GOLD analysis project Ga0213870, IMG submission 160119) | Freshwater microbial communities from subterranean cave lake in Wind Cave National Park, South Dakota, United States - WICALVC2017 | ecosystem: Environmental > Aquatic > Deep subsurface >... | reverse complement strand
CTCATGTCCTCGCCATTCTTTAATGCGGCCTTCATTCTGTCGGTCTTGAGAAAAAGGCCTTCTAAAAATGCCCTACTCTTTAGCTGCCTGGTATCTACTACGTGCCGTATCATCGGCTAAGGTATGCCAAGAAAGCTTAAAAATTCAATAATTGTACGCGGATTTTTATCTCTGTTCTTGCATTTATTTCCAGTAGACACGTGTCTTAGCAAAATTTTTTTCCGCCTCCAGAACGTCCTGATAGAATTTTTCTTTTGTCGGGTGCAGCATTGATAAAATGCGCGCAGCGGTTTGCGGGCCGACGCCTCGAGCCGCCAGCGCCTCAACAGCACGGCGGCCGTAGACGATAACGAGATCAGCGCTTCTGCGCAGATTCTGGAATTCCTTGAGCTCTTCTGCGTTCAATTCCTTTTTCCCGAGTTTTTTCTTTATTATTCTCTCCGCGTTTACGAAGCTCCTTCTGGTGACGGCTATCAATCGGGAGTGGCATTTGCTGCATTCGGGCTGGTCCTTTACTTCGCGGACAGAAAGAACCAGATTATATTCGCCGCAATTGACGCACAGCATACGCACGCGCGTGGCCAGCAGGCGGCGCTTGAATGCTAGCTGGATCTCGCGTTCAGGCATACGCGGCTTCATCACTTCTGCAAACTGCTGCGTCAAGCCGTTGCTGCCCAGCAGGCTAAGGCCTTGCTGCACAGTCATTTTTATTTCCCCTGTTTTCAGGCGGCCGATTATGATTTTTGCATTTTCTATATCCATTTTTTCAAGCAGTAGCTCGCGCAGCGTTTCGTTATAGACCGGAGAATTGAAATATTCTTTAACCAGGCGGTTGAGATTTATTTTGGCGTATTGTGCCTTTCTGGATACAACGCCAAATCTTTTTGCGACGTGCAGAAAGCGGTATTTGAACAGCGAAGAGCGTTCCAGTTCTTTCATCAGCGTTTCTTCTATGTTATCCGCCTCCAGCAGAATCTTCCTGACGGCTTCAGGCTTTGCAATAGTCTGTAACATTATTCTGTAAGGATCGATTTTGATGTTTACAGATACGCCCGTTTCTTCACTCAGCTTGGCGGCGATGTAGCGGCCTATGGTATCGTTCACCAGCGAGCCGCAGCACGCATGGATGATGATAAAATCCTTGTAGTTTTCCATGAGAAAATTGTTGTTCGTTGGCAGGGCGTGCGTCTCTTTGTGCTTGTCTACGATCTGCTGCATTATCCGCAGGCTCTGTCTATCGATGCTAGTTTTTTTCTCTGCAACTAATTTTCTCAATCTGCCAACGCCTTGGGCAATATTATATGGAACTGGTATAAGTTCTCCTTCCCATGCAGGGATTGCGCTCTCTATATCCTCTATCGGCTCGACAATCACTTCCGTGCCGTCGACCTGAATGATTCTCCACGCGCGGCCAGAGCATACGAATTTCTCTCCTGGCAATCCGTGCTCTGCGATAAAGGCCTCGTCCAGATTTCCTATCGGTTCCTGCTGGATTATAGAAATAACGCGGAACTGCCTTATATCAGGTATTGTCGACAGGTTCTCAAAATAGTATTCCCACGAACGGCGCCGCCTCTTGACAATAAAGCCGTCTTTATCCGGATTCAGCCACAGCAAGCGGAGCTCGTCAAGGAACTTGAGTATCTCCAGAAAATCTTTCTTTTCAAGGTTATTGTACGGATAAGCGCGCTTAACTATATTGAATATCTTTTCGTCCGTGGCCTCGTACTCGTCAAGCGTTACGCCAACTATCTGCGATGCCAAGACATCTGTCGCAAGATTATGGACCTTCAGCTCTTCCAATCTGCCGCGCATTGCGTTGTTTGCGATGACAGTCGCTTCAAACAAATCTTCATCCCCTGACATAACAATACCTTCGCTTGTCGCGCCAACGCGGTGCCCGCTTCTGCCGATGCGCTGTACGAGACGCGTAACCTGTCGTGGCGAGAGGTACTGGACAACCATGTCTATAGAGCCTATGTCTATGCCCAGCTCCAAAGAAGACGTGGCTATCAGCGATTTCAATGCCTGCGATTTGAATTCCTGCTCGCTCTTTATTCGTTTTTCCTTTGACAATGAGCCGTGATGCACTGCCTGTTTCAGCTCCCTGTCGAGGCTGCGCAGCCTTGATGAAAGGACTTCTGCCGTCTCGCGCGTGTTTGTAAATATCAAAACGCTCTGGTGCGCCTTTATGAGCTCGTACAAACGGCGCAGTCTGGCTGTAGTTTCCTCGCCTATTATCAGTTCGTCTGAAATGATCTTGTCCTCTGCTGTCGGCTTTGGGGACTCAACCTTTATGCTGTATTTTTTCTGCATCTCTGCGTGCACTATTTTATCCAGCTTAAAAAAATTGGCTGCAAGCTCAGGCGACCCGACTGTGGCGCTCAACCCTATTCGCTGGAATGATGCGATTTCAGCCAGCCGCTCCAGAAGCAGAGAGAGCTGGACTCCGCGCTTGCTTTCTACGAGCTCATGGACCTCATCGATGATTACATACTTGACGTTGCTGAGATGTTTGCGCATGATCTTTCCGGTAAGTATGGCGCCTAACGTTTCAGGCGTTATTATGAGCACATCCGGCGGCATCTCGCGCTGCAGCTGGCGTTCTTTTGCGCCAACATCTCCGTGCCTGACGGATACATCCAGATCAAGCTTGCTGGCCCACCACGCCAGGCGGTCTAGAAGGTCGCGCGACAAACTCCTTAGCGGATTTATGTACAAGGCCGAGATGGGTTTATGTTTATTTTTACTAATGAGGTCAAAAATCGGCAGCATAGTGGCTTCTGTCTTGCCGCTGCCTGTAGGCGCAATGATCAGGACATTTTTGCCGGCTATTATTTCCGGTATGCCAAGTTTTTGCGGCAGTGTGGGGTCTATAAATCCCTTTTGCTTTATAAGATGCTGCAGCTTTTCTGAAAATAAACTGAAGACCACAATTATCACCGAATGCTTCTTATTGGCTCTGTAGAAAACCTATGTAAAAGCATCGGTGTGAGGAGTATTGTGTGTTCACAATACTCCTAGCTGACCTATATGTCAACAGACATATAGGTCTACACCGATGCTTTTTGTTGAGCATTTCTACAGAGCATCTTATGTCATCATAATGTCTCTTATCCGTCCGAGCGAGGTACCGTCCTGTAGATAAACTCTCGCAAGATCCTTTTCCATCCGCTTGGCTATAGGCCCGTTGAAGCGCTCGTATTTGCGGTCGTTTACTATCATCATGCCGGAGAGTTCGCTGAATGACGGCATTATAATAAGCTTATGAACATTCTTCAGCTTAACCCTGCCAATTACCCAGCACGGCATTATATACGACGCGCCCAAATCGTCTACCAATTTTACGTTGGGATGGTTGTGTCCGATGACTATATTCTTCTTGGATGTATTGATATTGCGATGGCCGTGCGTCAGCAGGTAATCGCCTACGGCGACGGATTTTCTGATGCTTACGTTCTTCAATCCTTTTACAAGATTTTCTATGTTACCGTCATGGTTTCCTTTTGCTATGATTATTTTCTTGAATCTCAGCGATGTCAGGAATTCTGTTACTTCCAGCACCTCTGCAAAGCTTGTGTTTGGTATCTGATGCTTTATGTCGCCAAGAATAACAAGATTCTTCGCCTTGGTTATCTGCTGCAAGCGGTTGGCTTTATCAGCCAGCCGCTTTGCCTGATTTGGTATTTTCACGCCTGCATGAAGCAGCTCTTTGGATATGCCGAGATGCAGATCAGTTATGATGACGCAATCATTGACGAGCATGGCTGGGTAGTCTGTAATAAACATACCAAGAGTAGTATGTATAGACTTTTAAAATTGAACAGGCAAGTAGCTTAGTGCGTTATATAATTCTAGTTATAGTTCTATTCGGCGTTGCTGACGTGTTTTTTTCTAGCATTATGATTGCCTCTCCTGCATCTATTATGCAGCAAAAAACAACTGTCATAAACAGAACAGAAAACGCATCTATAACAGAAGAAATAATCAGATGTCCTGATTCATGTGACGATACGGACCCATGCACCATCGACAGCTGCGAATCTGGCGCGTGCGTCAGCAAATTTATAGTATGCGCTGGTTCAACTGCGATGTGCCCGGACAGCTTTGTTGCGACATGCGGAAATACCTGTACCAATGGAAAATGCAGCAATTGCGTGCCGTCCTGCAAAGGCCATGAGGTAAAACAATTAATGGCTACGCCTACACCTTGTAAAGCCGAATGGCAGTGTACAGTATGGGACAATTGTGTTAACGAAAAACAAACCAGAACATGCACAGATGTCAGTGCCTGCGGCACATCTGACAAACCGCCTGAAACGCAGAACTGCACTTCTTTAAATCATATAATTTTCTCAGAAGTTTTATACGATACCCCAGGAATCGAAAGCGACGAAGAATGGCTGAAATTATACAACCCGTCAAATGGCGATGTAGATATGACTAATTGGTCGATAACTGACAACTCCGGTACTTGGAAATTCACCGGCACTATAAATTCGAAATCCTATCTGACAATTGCAAGAAATGCCGGTGGGTTCAATAACCTTACAGGGTGCAATGCCGCTATAGCTGGGTTCAGCCGCGGATTAAACAACGACGGCGATCAGCTGACGCTTAAGAATTCTAATAACGATGAAATCGATTTTGTTGCATGGGAACAAGGCGCTAATCACTCTTATCCTTCATGGAACATAACCGCGTCTGGGGGCAAGAGCATAAAGCGGATTTCCATGGCAGTTGATACAGACAGTGTATCAGATTGGTCAATAGCCGAAGCAAAGCCATGCTGATATGATTAATTATAGTCCTCGGAGAAATAGTTATGCATCTATGCATAGGACACGGGCACAATTATTTAAGTTATAGATGGGTAATTTCTGTCGATGAAAACGTATATAACAAGCGAAAGCGTAACAGAGGGTCACCCGGACAAAATCTTTGAGTGAATGCTCAAGATGTCCAAAATCTGTGACCAGATAAGCGATTCTATTCTTGATGAGCTTTACAGGCAGGACCCTTATTCTCGCGTTGCTATTGAATGCCTGACAACCACGGGTTTGGTTGTTGTTGCCGGCGAGGTCACAACAAAGGGGTATGCAGACATCCAGACTATAGTCAGGAGGACGCTGCGCGATATCGGCTATACAGACCCCAGATACGGCATTGATTGCGACGACGCAGGCGTTCTGGTCAGCATACATGCACAAAGCCCGGATATTGCGCAAGGCGTCAACGAAGGCGAAGCCCAGGGCAAGGACAGCAAAGAACAGGGCGCAGGCGACCAAGGACTTATGTACGGCTATGCAACAAATGAAACGCCTGAATTGATGCCGCTACCTATTGTACTTGCACATAAACTAACAATGCGATTAGCAGAAGTCCGCAAAAAGGGCATAATTGATTATATCGGGCCGGACGGGAAGTCGCAAGTTACTGTAGAATATAACGACAGCAAACCAACACGTATAGAGGCAGTTGTAATTTCAGCCCAGCATAAGGATGATGCCCACATCGATTCAATAAGAAAGGACATATTAGAAAAGGTGATCAGGCCTGTATGCGCTTATATGATGGACGCCAACACAAAGGTGCATATAAATCCAACAGGCAGATTTGTAATCGGAGGTCCTGAGGGTGATTCCGGCGTTACTGGCAGGAAAATAATCGTTGATTCGTATGGCGGAGTGGGCCGCCACGGCGGTGGTGCATTTTGCATAGCAGGCGACGCACTGGTAAATACGGAAAAAGGGCTGGTGCGGATAGAGGAATGCCATGATGTAGGAGAAAAGGGGTTGCTGGTTAAAACTGACGTCCATCCAATGTCAGCAGGCGCGTGGTACGATAACGGCATAAAACCAACGGAAGTAATAGTTACAGAAGACGGATATAATGTGGAGGCAACATTAAACCATAATTTTAGAATTGTCGATAGCGAAGGGAATTATGTCTGGGCGCCAGTTGAAAAACTGAAGCAGGGCGATTGGATATGTATACAGACAAAAAACAGGATGTTTGGCAATGATGAAATACAGCCTTTTCAATACAGATATAAGGACAGAACAGCAGAAGGTCGCAAAAAGAAATACATTTTTCCGGAGAAGCTTACAGAAGACTATGCATATCTTCTAGGATTATTGATAGGCGATGGCTTGTGTACGAACAAAAGGGATGTAAGGATATGTGTTTGCGAGAATGAAATGGAAAATCTTGTGCAGGCTGTGGCACAACGAATTACAGGCGAACAAGCACGAATATACGGTCACTGGGCCTACATAGGGGGCGTAGAACTAAGAGCTTACCTGAAGCATATAGGCCTTGAATACGCAAAATCTTATGAGAAGACCGTGCCTAAATCTGTTTTTAACGCATCCGAAAAGACTTGTGCAGCGTTCCTGCGAGGCTTATTCGATACTGACGGTAGTGTTAGAATAGACGGGCGTAACAAAAACACTAAACGAATATATCTCGCAACAACCAGCAAAAAGCTCGGCGAGCAAGTTCAATTGCTTCTGCTAAACTTTGGTATAATTTCGAACATCAGGGCAGTTCAACCGCAAGGAAAGGCAGGTTTTATAAAAGGCATAGAAATAAAATCCAGGCATGTCAGATACGACTTGACAATAAAGGGCAGCCAGAGTGTGAAATCATTCTTGGAAAACATCAGCTTCGGCCTTAAAAGAAAAAAACAGATATTAAATGTGCCAATCCCGGAAAAAACAGACCGTTTTATTGTGCCTAACCAGAGACATAGAGTAATCAAACTGTTCAAAAAACTCCCACTGGAAGAGCAAAGAAAGGATATTTGCAGAATAGGGCGTTTTACAAGGAGTTCTGGTGGCAAAGCGACAAAAGACTTGACTTACGAAAAGCTCAGGGAATTTGTAGAGGCTTATGAAGATTTATTGGAAAACGACAAGGATTTTGCCCTCCTCCAGACACTATTCCATATGGGCCATTACTATTCGCGCATCAGAAGAAAAATACCTTCATTCTCGCATACGTACGATTTAAACATACCCTTTTCCCATACATTTACGGCTAACGGATTAATTTGTCACAATTCCGGTAAAGATCCGACAAAGGTGGACAGGAGCGGTGCGTATGCGGGCCGCTATGTCGCGAAGAACATCGTCGCGGCAGGCCTTGCAGACAGATGCGAAGTGCAGATAAGCTATGCAATAGGCGTTGCAAGACCGCTAGCTGTTAGCGTCGACTGCTTCGGCACAAACAAGATAGCCGAGTCTAAAATAGTCGAGCTCGTTAATAAGCATTTTGACCTGAGACCAAAGGCCATAATTGAGCAGCTGAGATTGCGGAGGCCAATTTACCGTAAAACAGCATCCTACGGGCACTTCGGCCGTAACGATCCGGATTTCACATGGGAAATTACTGACAAGGCGGAAATCCTCAGAAAAGACGCGCTAGAAATAACTGCAAAGGTCTGGTAGTTCTTTTTGGAATTCTTGCTACGGGCATTTTGCCGAATCTTCGTTTCCCGGAGCTGTTATTCTTATTATCTGGCCCGGTGTGCACGAGAATCCGACAGTGCATGTTGTTATTGCAGCAGCTGCAAGAGGATCGTCAGCAGGATTCCATGTAGTGCACGGTGCCAGCGTGCCGTCTTTAAAAATCAAAATCTGATTGAGCGGAATAGAATTAGCTCCTATACTCCTGATTGTAAAAGCAGTCGCTGTTACAGATTCTATCCTTATCTTCTGGCCCTGTATGGTCAACTGGGTGGTCAGTTGTGTCTGCGTCGCGTTCGCTGATATCTGTGTTATCCTTGTAAACCATACAAACGCAAAGCCTACCATTGATATTGTAATCAAAAGCAGCAGTATGATGGCAACTACCGGCGTAATGGCTTTCATTTTATCACTAGATTATCATTCGTTTTTATCATATATATAGTTTACTAACGCAAGTCGAGGATTACCTCTAATCCTCGTATGATGAAACTTCTCCATTTTTTATCAAATCGCGCCATTTCAATTCTTCCAAGCTTCAGGTAAGGCTTTGCCGTTTCCGGCGTCTTGAATTTCGGAAGCCTCTTCTTGCACCGGAAGAAACACTCTATCTCATTGTTGCTGTGCTCCTCGAACGACTTGAACTTGTCATGCTTCACTTCCCTGCTGAATACTTTCATGATTGCAGGATAGTATCCGGCGAAGCTGTCTGTCCTGATTTCCTCCGGCATCCAGCTGACCGGAAATCTTCTTTTCACCTTCCAGAGCAATTTCTCCACTTTTTGCTGCGTTTCGTCGCAATGCAACAAACAGGACAATCCAAGCAAGACTGAATCGTCCTCGAAGCTTACGCCGTACAGTTGCGTCCAGTACCACGGTGTCGACGTCCCGATAGTTGCATAAATCCCTATGTGTAAAGTGAAGTTGCAATATTTCTTGCATAGAAATTTTTTTCGTCTCGCAGAAAACTTTGTTTCAAATTCCACAAATTATTTAAACCGCTGAATACATAAATCTCTTACTAAATTACGAGGTGAAAATAAATGGCAAAGAAGAAAAGGAGAAAGTAACTACCTTTTTTGGAGTAGCTTGATATTTTTATTTATTGTTTCTTTCAGATTTTCGATGACGTTTGACGAGAAAAATCTTTTTTGCAGCTGAATAAATCTTTCAACGGGCTCTATTTTCTGCGGGCGCGAGGTAATTTCCAGCTTCTCGTCGATGATTTCGTACAAAAGCCAGTAGGCAGTTTCAATTGCGATACGAGAAATTTCTATCGTATTTGATGGGTCAAATTTCCAGAGCTGTGGGCATGGCGTTAGGACTTCAATGTAGCGGAAGCCGCTCATCTGTGAGGCCTTCTTCAGTTTCTTCACGTAATCTTCCATGTGTGATACAGCGGCCGTGGCAGCGTAAGCTGCGGGGATGCTGCGTGCAAACCGGTTTTCTGCCGAGAATCCTAAACTAGAACAGCCGGAATTGTTATAGCAGACGTAAAGCATATTCTCGTTATTTGTTGCCGCGCGCAGCACGCTTGCAAGGTGCTCTGTTGTAGAGCCGTCGCCAGCGTATACCATTACTGGGTAGTCTGTTGATATTGCACGGGCGGCCGCGGCCGCATTATGCGCATGCACCACAGGTGAAGTGATGTACGAAACAGGATATCTGATCATGCCTGAGACTTCTCCAGAAGAAAGGACAAGCACGTGGTTGTCAAGGACCTGTAGCGCTATCTTTAATGCAAGCACAGAACCGCACCCTGAACATGAAGGGTTCCCTGTCATGACAATCTTGTTCTTTTTGGCTAGCCACAGGAACTCCTCTTCAGGCACCAGCGGCTCTTCTTTTATTTCCACTTCATTTTCTTCCATTTCTACACACCTCGTTTATGCACCGGTGTCAACGCCTCAGACATCTTGTCGCGGAGTTCTTTGTATCTGTCTAACAATTCTCTTATGCGCTTTTTCAGCATCTCTTCCTGCCCCGGAAGGAAATACCATGTTGCATAGCCGCCGAACCTTCTCTCAAGCACATGCCTCTTGAGCTCCGAGCCGCGTCCGGCTGCGGTAAGAAAAATCTCGTTATGTTTCGGGAAGTTATCCCTTATCTCTATGGCAGCCATAGGGCCGTTCTTTCTGAGGCACGACTCGAATGCGTTTATGTTCCCTACATCAGGCTTTCTTATTCCACGGACCCAGTGGTAGACAGCGGAGTAAGAAATGTTCAGTTGTTTTGCAATCTCTTTCATCCCAACCCCCATATTGTTCATCTCCATGGCCTTGCCATAGGTCTTTGAATAATATTCCCTGCCTTTGCGATTCATAACAGCCAAGACCTCTCGGATGTGTCCGAAGACTTGAGACGCTGGAAGATTTCAACAAAATCCCGCTCTGTCAAATATCTGCCCAGGCCAGCAATAAAATCGCATGCGAATCCGTGATAGTACTGCACAAGCTCGGTGTAAATGATTCCTGAAGAGCCAAGCGAAATATTCTCATCGACTATAGCTACTTTTTTCAGATTCTTCAGAGACTCGGTTATCCCGTTCTTCGGGAACGGACGCAGCATCCTGATGCGCAGCATGCCAACCTTCTCGCCGTCCGTTCTGAGCTTGTTGACAACTGCGCGGCATGTTGCCGAATTAGAGCCAGCCACAACAAATGCGTAGTCGGCGTCATCCAGCAAATATGAATCAACTGCCGAATAGCTTCGTCCGAATTTTTCCTTCCATTTATTGCAGACCTTGTCAGCCGCTGAAAGCGCATTATCCATAGCCTTCTGCTGCTGCGCCTTGAACTCCATGTAATCTTCTACCGGCGGATTGAAGGCTATCGGTTTTTTGAAATCCAGTTTCATCGGGTTCGGCTTCTTCAGAAAATTCAAAATTTTTTTGTCGCCCGGAACAGCAACAGGCTCCCGTAATTGTATGCCATTTATGTTGATTATAGAAGGCAGCAATACCTCTTCTGATATGCGGTAGGCCATTATTATGCTGTCCAATATTTCCTGATTATTCTCTGCCAGCAGAATAATCCAGCCTGCGTCGCGCAACACAAGAATGTCGTTCATGTCGCTTCTTGCCGTATACGTCGCCAGGCACTGGGACACATTAGATGCAACAATAGGCAGCCGCTGAAAAGACGCCGAATAGAAGTCACTGATGGATTGTGGAGACGCCAAAGGAATAAAGACACGCCTGCCTATGGTAGAAGCCCCAATGGCGGCGCTTATCGCAGATGACTGCGATTCGAACTCAACCATCCTTATGTCATTTCTGGCTAATACGCTGCCCATTTCAGACGACATGATAGAAGGGTAGGATGGAATAAATGAGGCCTGTGAAAGCCTTGCAGCATGGGCGACTGCTTCTGCCGGCGAAAGAAGCTCAGTCATGCTCTCGCTCCTCGATTAAGGCGCGGCACTTGCACTCCCTCACGCAAATAAGGCAGCCTGTGCATGCATCAGTGATACTTGGAAATCCCTTTTCTATTATTATTGAATTCTCAGGGCAAAAGGCATAGCAGCCATAGAGCTTTTTGCACTGCCGCATCTCTAGCTTTGGCCTGAATACGCGGAATGGCAAACCGCGCGCAAGTTTTGTGACAACAGGCTTTTTCTGGTCAGGTTTTATCTGCGATTCTTGTATCATCTCAACCCCTCTTGACAGATCTGAAGCCCTCCTCTATAGCAGCTGCATTCTCTGCCTGCATTTCCTTGAGCTCGATTTCCGCAGCACGTTTGATGCTGCGCAGCGTAAATTTGTTGAAAATCTTGCATAATGCGCCTAACATTGCTGTGTTCGGGCATGTGCTTTTTAAGTTGGCAAGGGCTACATCTGTTGCCGGAAGATGGTAGCTCTTCACCTTCTTTTTAACGGCTTGCGTCAGCTTTCCACAATTAAAAATCGCAACTGTCTCATCCTTCGCATCCGCAATCGCGCTGGCTGCCAGCTCTGTATCAAAAACAAGCAGGAAATCCGGTGCAGGCAGGTCCCGCGAGGTAATTGTGTCTTTGGAGGCCTTGACGTATGCAACCGTTGGCTGTGTTCGCCATTCTGTAGGATGTAGTGTAAAATCCTGGACGTTCAAGCCGGACAGGAAAGCAGCGCGTCCCAGTATCTTTCTGGCGATATCGATGCCCTGGCCGCCGTAGCCATGCAAACGGAAAACATGCATAACGATACTTATAATTCACAAGCCATTTAAAACTAATGCATTTTTTGTGCAAAATTATGTTTAACCTACATTTATCCGCTTCACGGGAGGTTACATTAAACAATCAAGAAAAAGTGCAGATGACTGGGGATTAGACTCTTAATTCTTCTTCCACACGGTCTTCTTCGACAGCGGTCGGCGAGACATGCTTTATTATAACGATGTCGCCTACGCTCTGGACCATTGCATAAGGCACAACAACGCCTTTCTTGTCGCCAACCATCGAGGCAAAGAAACCCCCGCGGACAGCGTCTACTACGAGAGACTTGACGCGATACTTCTCAAAGTCCAGGCCTATGTCGACGAGCTTGCCGCAGTACGCCCCTTTTGACGTAAACACGTCTTTTCTTGTCAAATCAGAAAATGTTTTCACGCTTATAGACATAAAACAACCCCCACGATTTTAAGGTATAAATAATATGCATCGGTAATATATAAAGTTTTTCGGAAGAAGGGAAGCGTTCCCTTCTTTATCGTGTAATCATCCCTTCTCATAAAAGGGAATTGGGTTGATAATAACTTCATAGGAGCGTAGGGTTGATACATAAAGAATCAGGGATTCCACACTGTAGTAAGGGAATTGGGTTGATAAGGGAAAACCGCAGGTTTACCCTTATGCTGGGATAGCCAAGTCTGGTTACGGCGCAGGTTTGCTAAGGCCTTTTCTTTGGGAAAGAAAAGCCCTGGGAAAAGAAACCGCATATAACCTGTGCGGCGAAAGCTGCGCGGGAGTTCAAATCTCCCTCCCAGCGCTACAATTAAAATGACATTAGTAGAGCTTTAAATCCTAACGCCGCAAGAACTCCCCTGCCGTTCTCAAGTGTTCGGTATCGTTAAAAAACTCTTATTAAAATCTTAGCAATATAGCATAAAAATGTTACGCAAAAATAGCGATAAAGTAGGGATGTAAATTCAATTGCTGGGAGCCTCCCAGCGTCTTTATATACTTTAATACTAATTTAATAGTAAAATGATATTAGTGATACAATGAAGCTTAGAGGCAAGGAAGTAACGTACTCGATACAATAGGTGGTAATTATGAAAAAATATATGAAATGTGAATGTGGTGGAAAAATGGAGCTGGCAGAAATAGAAATAGCACCAGATATAGCAAGTGAAGGCTACAAATGTGGTAAATGCAGCAATGTAGAATTCACCGAGGAGCAGATGAGAAAAGCCCTCAAAAAGAAGGAAAAAGCAATAAAAATAATCGTAACAAGAAAACTCGGGGAAATCGGTGGTTCTCTTGTGCTAAGAATACCAAAATCTGTTGAAAACCAGATGAAGTTGAAGAGTGGTGAGCAGGTTAACCTGACAGTCGAGAAAAACAAAATCATTATAGAGCCTGTATAAATCACCTGTTTTGTTTCCTGTCAAAATGCCGCAATTTTAATAGGGCAGAAAGCCAAACAAAGCATTAAAAGTTTGCAGAAAACATAAACATAAGTTAATTCGTTGGAGAATTGAACCATTGTTCTCATGGCTTCCTCCCAGCGCTATTGGTGCTGAGACTATGATAAAAGCCACGCTCTGCTACATTGTGAAGAACGGCAGGATACTGCTCATAAGAAAGAAGCAGGGCTTTGGCGCAGGGAAGTTGAACGCGCCCGGCGGCAAAATTAATGACGGAGAAAGCTTTGAAGCGTGCGTTGCCCGCGAGCTGAAGGAAGAGATTGGCATAACACCGCTGCGGCCGCAGCTGCTGGCAGAGATAGAATTTTTTAATGACAATACACTGCAGTGGCATGTCTATGTTTTCAGGAGCAGCAGCTACACAGGCTCTCCGAAAGAAACCGCTGAAGCAAAGCCGCAATGGTTTTCATTGGACGAGATACCTTACGATGAAATGTGGGCTGACGACAAAATCTGGCTGCCGCTGTTTTTGCAGGGCAAAAGCGTCAGGGCAAGGTTCTATTTTGAAAATGACTGGAGGGATATGGTGAGTTATGAGATGGATTAGGCCTTTATCTTAAGAACGGAATCGCAGAACGTCGAAAGCACTGTCAGCGTCTTGGGATCTATCTCGTTCTCCAGAGAAATCAAAAAGCTATAGACATTCAGTGCGCGCATCTTGGCGGTAAAGAAATGGACGAATTTCTGGATGTTCGGGAGGTCATTGTGTATCAGCAGCGCGCCTAATGAATCAAACAGCACGAATTTTTTCTCTTCTTTCATGGAAGAAATCGCATTGTCCAGGGCTATGCTCATATCTGTTAAATGCTTCGGCGAATTGACGTAAATGCACTTTCCTGTCTTTTCCACAGCGCCGCTGATCATAACGGTTATTGCGTCCAGGAAAAGAACCTTTTCCAGATTTATCTTTTCCAGCTCCAGCTTTTTGACAATGCTGCTGTACGGTTCTGCTATTGTTACATACACGCCTCCCAAGCCCTTGGCTACAGATGTTTTCAGCATGCTTTTGCTGGCGTCTGCCCGATTGTCTACAAGCAGAAGAAGGATTAATCTGCCGGCTTTAAGCTCGGCATCGACATTCTTAATAGAGACCATAAGTAATTATTGTGAAGCAGGTAAATAAACATAGTGTAACTTGTTTATCTAAGAAGACATTGAAAACTACTGTCTTTAGACAGTAGATGAAACTCAATGTCTTCTGGATCCCATCTTCCAACACAAGAAGGAACTGCGTTCCTTCTGTGCCGAAGGACTCATAGAGTCCTTCGTGCAAACCACCGGTTTTAACCGGTGGTATATAAGGAAGATGTGATATACTCAGGCAACAAACGCAAGATGCCTGCTAATCTCGTTTTCGATTTTATTACCTTTACGGATGACGTCGGTGTAGACCTATATGTCTATTGACATATAGGTCAGCTAGAGGTATTATCAACAGATAATACCTCTCACACCGACGTCATCATTCATTAAGTTAAAGCAATCCTCGTTTTCTGCCATGCAAATTTTTATATAACTCCAGAATCATATATATGCATGATTGTCAGGAGGGAGCTGCATTTTATATTCGTTGCATTTGCCCTAAGTGTCTTGTGGATACTTTCTTCTAACGAGATAGCAAGTACCATTGAAAGGTACAATCCAAGCCTCGCGCCGCTGGCGTCATCTGTCGCATGGATACCTGTATTACTAATTTACATATACGCAACCGTTGCATTTTTCCGTGTATATAAGGATGTAGGTGTTGGCATTACAAAGAATCTATTGACGTACCAGTTTCTTTTCGTCATGATCAGTACAGTATACTTTTTCCTGCAGCGTGTGAACGAGGTTTTCTTTTCCACTGTGCCGAGCGATATCATACAAAGCGTACAAGCCCGATACGGCCTTGTGAACGAGGTATTGAAATTCTCGTGGCTTGCCGTACTCTTGGTTAATCTGGGTATTGTTTTGTACACTGTATACCTGATGAAAAATTTCTCCATACGCTATGGCTTTGCAAGCAAGAGAAAACAGAAAATCAATAAATATCCGTTCGTCAAGATGATTCTGCTTTCTATATTTATAGGCGCACTTTACGATTATTCGATAGTATTTTTTATAAAGGATATAACTATATTGCATGCCATTTTAATTGAGCAGCTGCCGCTGATCGCGTTGGGCACGTATGCTGTGCACAACCTGATAAAGTCTCTAAAGCGGTTTACAGAAATGACAAGGCGCGTTTTGATTTCCAGCAGTTTGTACATCATACTGCTGATAGCCCATTTCATATTGAGGTATGCAGATGCGCAGATGCTTATATCCACTGAAGATTTGCGGCGGCTGATAGTGTCTTATTCAGGGGAGCGCATTCTTCTCTCTATTTTATTATACGGCACGCTAATCTCCATATTGGTTTTAGCTATAGAGCTGTCAAGGACAGCCATAAAGATGGGAGACAAATACGGCGCCAGGTAGTTTCTAGGAAGCTATTAAAATTTCCTTCTTCAGATTAGGTGCATGGGCTGGTGGTCTACCGGCATGACGTCGCCCTTACACCCGCAACTCTTGAGTAGGAAGGAATCAGGAGGAACCTGAAACTGAAGGAAACCTTGGTTTCCTGCGGTTCGGAAAGGCGAAGGTAGGCGGTTCAATTCCGCCCCGGCCCATTACCAATCCCTTTCTTGGAAAGAAAGGTCTTGGTGAACCCCAAAGAAAATAAAATACTATAAAGTAAAATTGATACTTATGACAGAAAACGCGGAAGAAAAGACGAGACAGCTGATGAATTTCAGGGCATTGCTGCTGACGTCGATAACCTCGGCGCTGGCGTTAGTGGTCGGTTTGTTCTGGAACGACGCGATAAAATCAGCGATAGAGCAGTTCGTTCCGCAGGGCCAGGACATTGCAGCGAAATTTGCGTCTGCTATAATAGTGACTATTATAGTTGTAATAGTGGTCTACCTGCTGTTCAGGGCGCAGCGTATCGCTACCGAGATCCCTGCAAGGATAAAGAGAAAGACGAAAGGATTGATGTAAAGGTAAGCCAGAAAGAAATCATGTTTTTCAATAAGCAAATATAGGAACTAACATCTTACTTCATCTTTTATATTTATACTAGCTCAAGATATCGTTAACGCTCCCGTCGTCTAGAAGCCTGTTCTTTCCAAAAGAAAAGCCTTGGGAAATCTGCAAAGAGCTAAGCTCTTTGAGATGCCAAAAACCTCTGGTTTTTGAGCAAGAAAGGCATGAAGGAAAAGGCTGGAAATCCCGGCCAAGGATATGGGACTTTCGATCCTAGGACGCGAGTTCAAATCTCGCCGGGAGCATCATTCCCAGCTTATCCACAACAGGATTGCAAAGCTTACGGCCTTTATCGCTTCTAAAAGCGTTGCAATGGACGTCGCCTGCGGCGTCGAGTACATGACCATCGTCGTGTCAAAGTAAAGCCCCATCGCGCTCTGGACAAGAAGAATAAACGCAAAAAACATCAGGCCGATTGTGTACTTCGATTTCATCTTTGCATAGTTCTGCAGGTATATGTAAAGCAAAGCAAGTATGAGAATTACATTTATTACATGCAACGCCATTCCTACAGTCTCTACCATATCTATACCTTCTCCATTTACTTTATTTACTTTTTCCCATATCTCCTGCAATCTCCCTAAGGATATTTTTATTCAAAGCTAACAGCGTCGACAATGTGTAGGCGTTTCCATATTTTTTCTTCGGCGACATTACGAATCCGCTTTTCTCCAGCACGCGCATATGGTATTCGACAGTCTTGTAGTCCATCGACAGGGCTTTCGCAATTTCGTTCACATTTCTAGGATTCTTCTCTAACATAAGAAGCATTCGCAGCCTCGCAGGCCCGCCGCGCGTACCCGCTAAAGAAAGCGTCAGCGTACGCTTCAATACGTGAGACGTGGGTATGATCATTAATAAACAAATCTGGGAAAATCTATATAAATCGTCAATGGAAAAGATTCCGTATGAAACTTCTTCCTGTGCTTTTGATCGCTGTTGTATTTGCAGCCGGCTGCACTGCGACTACTCAAGATGCCATGGGAAAAGATGAAAATACGCAGAAGACGAACGATACGGTGATGAAAGGAACGTATATAGGCCAGGTGCTTGCAGGCACCTCTGCGCCGCTGCTGGATTTCAGGAAAGCGGATTATGATAAAGCATTGCAGTCCAACAAGACTATTTTTCTTTACTTCTACGCCACATGGTGCCCGATATGCAGGGCAGAACTGCCCGAGCTTTACGCCGCGTTTAACGAGTTGACAACGGACAAGATCATCGGCTTCCGCGTGAACTTTAACGACGGCGATACCGACAATGACGAGCGCGCGCTGGCGCAGCAGTTTCAGGTGCCTTATCAGCATAGCAAGGTGTTTATCAGGAACGGCGAAGCCATTAGCAAGCATCCTGATTCATGGGGAAAAGAGCGGTACCTGTTCGAGATAAACAAAGTATTGTCCTGAGTGTGATTATATGGATAAGCGTGGAATAATTTTTCTTAATTCGTTTTTCTTTGTTCTAGGGTTCTCTTTGGTATTCTCTTTGGTCGGAGTTATGCTGCAAACCGTGCTGGAGAGCGTGGCTTTCGACGCTGTAAACACGCTGCGCATTGCCGGCGGCACTATCATTATGCTGTTCGGTGTGTTCCTTATAGCATCACTGAAATACAGCATACCGTTTCTTTCACGCGAACACAAAATACATGTGCGCAGGTTCAGCAGCAGCTTTGTCACCTCTTTTGTTTTCGGTGTTGCATTCGCCATAGGCTGGACGCCCTGCGTGAGCGCGATACTTGGTTCAATTTATGCGCTGGCAGCAACGTCGCCAGGCTCTGGCTTTCTGCTGCTGCTTACTTATTCTTTGGGCATAGGCATACCGTTTCTTCTGGCCGGGGCTTTCTTCTCGCGGCTTTCTGGATTCATAGAGAAATCGCACAAAATACTGAAATACTTCAATATCATCGGCGGATTATTGCTGATAGCCATAGGCATACTTATTCTGTTTAACTACCTCGGCATTATAGCCAGCTTTTTCGTCGGCGCAGAAGGCGCCGTCGATGCGAGCGGCCAGCTGAACTTTTTCATCGCCTTCTTTGCAGGCATCCTAACGTTTCTTTCACCGTGCATACTGCCGCTGCTGCCGGCGTTCTTCTCCTATATGGCGGGCACGACTGCGACGACGGCAAGAAAAACATAGGTTGCTTGCATGCGCAAAAAGATCAGCCCAGAGATTCTCGTATTTGTTGCAATAATAGCTTTTGTTGCAATTCTATCCGCTTTCGTTAACGTGACGGAGAATTCTAATGGTATTGCATTATCAAATCTAGGCAAAGCACCCGAACTCGCTGGGATAAGCGGCTGGATAAACACCGAGCCGTTCACGCTTGCGCAGATGCGCGGCAAAGTCGTTCTTGTCGATTTCTGGACATACTCGTGCATAAACTGCATCCGCACGTTGCCTTACCTGAAGGCATGGCACGAAAAATATGCTGGCAAGGGACTTGTTATCGTTGGCGTTCACACGCCTGAATTCGAGTTCGAGAAAGATTACAGCAATGTCGTCAATGCTGTGAACAAATATGGCATACATTACAGAGTTGTTCAGGATAACGACTATGCAACGTGGCGGGCATACAAAAACCAATACTGGCCAAGAAAATACCT